>Ga0209189_1001747_pt1 | contig 15901 bp, 12 predicted proteins | sample C_130820_EF_Meta_FD_187308 | JGI IMG/M metagenome (GOLD analysis project Ga0209189, IMG submission 187308) | Freshwater microbial communities from Lake Croche, Canada to study carbon cycling - C_130820_EF_MetaG (SPAdes) (version 3) | ecosystem: Environmental > Aquatic > Freshwater > Lake... | reverse complement strand
AATCTGATCGTACTTTGGGACTCTTGTAAATTCTGCTGTCATTTTTTTGTGATCAGCGACTATATAATCTGGAACTTCTCTTTCTTTGCTTTGAGTTGCACCAATAATTGGAATTGATTGTTTAAAAGAATCTTTTATCTCCACTACATCGTTCTCAGAAACTAAATAACTAGAAATATTTACTTTCTTACCATTTACTTTTACTTTTCCATGATTAATAATTTGTCTTGCGGCAAATACTGTGATTGCAAATTTTGCTCTATAGATAACAGCATCTAATCTTCTTTCTAATAAACCAACTAAATTTTCTCCGGTGTCTCCTTTTTTCTTATAAGCTTTTCTAAAAAGATTTCTAAATTGTCTCTCGCTCATATTACCGTAATAACTTTTTAATTTTTGCTTAGCTTGTAATTGAATATTGTAATCAGAAGGTTTGCCTTTATTTCTTTGTCCGTGTTGTCCTGGACGATACGCTCTAGTGTTGAAAGGACTTTTAGGTCTTCCCCAAAGGTTCACACCAAGTCGTCTATCAACTTTATGAGTAGAATTTAATCTTTTTGTCATATTTCAAAGTGCCTTGTTATAATAACCCTCATTCTTTTAGTCAATCTTACTCACGCTCTTTAAACTTAATAAAAGAACTAATAACTCCAGATAAAGTTCTAATTTCCTGCGTAGATAGCAGACTTCGATGAAAAATATTTTTAATACTTCTGATCATCTGTTGTCGTTTTTCTTCAGGTTTTAAGAATCCAACCTTATCTAAATGAGATATCAGAAAATTTAAAAAAGTCTGAACTTCCTTTTTTTTTGCATCTTCACTTCTATATAAATTTTTAACAAAAGGTTCAATTTTTTTAGAAGATAAAAATAATTGAAAAGCAAAAACTGTAACAGAATGAGACAGATTTAATGATTTGAATTTAACATTAGTGGGAATGTTAACTAGGTAATTGGCGTTAATAAGATCGTCATTGCTTAATCCTGAGGCCTCGGGTCCAAATAGGATACCAATTTTTTTATTTAAAGAATTTTTTTTAATAATTTTTATTGCTTCATTTAAATCAATTATTTTTTTATTAACTGATCTGCTTCTTGATGTTGTTGCAAAAACAAAATCTAAGTCTGCTACAGCTTCGTCATTATTTAAATATATCTTTGCCTTATGCACAATATCTTTAGCATCAACCGCAGTATAGGTTGCGCTTTTATTTGGCCAACTATCACGTGGTGCAACTAACCTTAAATTTTCAAAATTGAAATTCTTTAATGATCTTGCAGCCGCACCTATATTTTCACCTAACTGAGGTCTAATTAAAATAAAATTAATGTTTTTAGACAACATTACAAATTAGCAGGAGCTTTATCTTTAAATAATTTGTAATCAATACTATCTATTAAGGCTCTAAAAGAAGCTTCAATAATATTTGGAGAAACCCCAATCGTAAACCAAACATCACCAGTACTATCAGTGCTTTCAATAGACACTCTAGTAATTGCATTGGTTCCTGTATTTAAAATTCTAACTTTATAATCTAAAAGTTTTAAATCTTTTAAATATTCAGCATACTTTCCAATTTTGGAGACGTTAGATCTAATTGCATTATCAATTGCATTTACTGGTCCATTACCTGATCCTTCGCAAACAATATCTTTTTTATCAACTTGCAAAACAACTGTTACATAAGAATTGATAGTTTCACTATCAGTATTTTTGCTAACTTTAACTTCGTATTTTTTAATATTCAAATAATTTGGAATCTCGTTTAATAATCTACGAGTTAAAAGTTCAAATGATGCATCTGCTCCATCATATGCGTATCCAATAAATTCTCTATCCTTTACTTGGTCTAATAGTTTTTGAACCTTAGGATCATCTTTATTAATTTTGATATTTAATTTTTCTAGTCTTGATAAAATATTTGATCTTCCAGACTGGTCTGAAACAACGATATTTCTTTTATTGCCGACAGATTCTGGAGATACGTGCTCATATGTTTTTGGATTTTTTTCAACAGCAGAAACATGAAGCCCTCCTTTATGTGAAAACGCTGATGCACCTACATAAGCTGCGTGATTATTAGGTTTTCTATTTAAAATCTCATCTAACAATCTTGAACATTCTGTTAAATATTTTATCTTTTTTTCCTCTACAGAGATATCAAATCTATCTTTAAAATATTTTTTGAATAATAAAGTCGGAATAATAGAAATAATATTTGCGTTTCCGCATCTTTCTCCAAGACCATTTAATGTGCCCTGCACTTGTCTCGCTCCAGATCTGATGGCGGCTAATGTATTAGCAACAGCATTTTCCGTATCATTATGAGTGTGGATACCTAGGTTTTTTCCTGGAATAATTTTTGCAACATCATTTACAATTTCCTCAATTTCAAATGGTAAAGTTCCGCCGTTAGTATCGCAAAGTACAACCCATCTTGCTCCATTGTCGTAAGCAGAGCGAATACATTTTAATGCGTAATCTTTGTTGTTTTTATATCCATCAAAAAAATGCTCAGCATCAAACATGTACTCTCTTTTATTTTTAACAAAATGTCTTGTTGTTTCTGCAATATTCTCTAAATTTTCTTCTTTTGAAATTCCTAAGGCTACATCGACATGAAAATCCCATGTCTTACCTACGATACAAACTGATTTGGAGTTGGAATTTAAAATAGCTGAAAGGCCAGGATCATTTTCAGCACTTCTTCCAGATTTTTTTGTCATTCCAAAAGCAACTAATGTAGAATTTAAAATTTTTGGTGGTTTACTAAAAAAATTCGTATCAGTTGGATTTGCTCCAGGCCATCCAGCTTCGATATAATCAACTCCTAATTTTGAAAGAGCAACAGCAATCCTGTTTTTTTCATCCATAGAGAAATCAACTCCTTGAGTCTGCGCTCCATCACGTAATGTTGTATCAAATATATAAATCTTTTCTTTGCTCATTATTTATGCTTCCAAGTTGTGTTGTTATTTAAATCTTCAATAACAATTCCTTTATTTTCAAGATCAAATCTAATTTTATCCGCTTGTTTAAAATCTTTATTTTTTCTAGCAAGATTTCTTTGTTGTACTAGATTTTCAATTTCACTTACATCTAAATCTGATTTCTGTTTTAAGCTATTAAATTGCCGTTCACTTTCACAAAACAAACCTAAAAACCTAAGCGCAGAATTTAAATCTTTTTTAGCTGAATCATCGCCGGCTTTTGCTTTGTTATAAATACTATGAATAGTTGTTATAAATTTGGGTGTATTTAAGTCTTCTAATAAAATATTAAAAATTTCATCATTAATCTCTTCCGATTCAGGCGTATAAAAACTGTACCAATTTTCTAATATTTTTTTATTTGTTTCTAAAATTTTTAAATTCCAATCTAATGGTTGCCTATAATGAGTTCCAAGAATAGATAGTCTGACAATTTGACCATTAAAATTATTTTTCAAATTATTAATCGTTATAAAATTACCATCAGACTTCGACATTTTTTTTCCATCAACTGTTACATAGCCATTATGCATCCAGTATTTTGCGAAAATATTGGATTCATTTGAGCAAATTGACTGTGCTATTTCATTTTCATGATGTGGAAAAATCAAATCTAACCCTCCACAATGAAGATCAAATTCTTTTCCTAAATACTTCTCTGCCATTACTGAGCATTCTATATGCCAACCAGGTCTGCCTTTCCCCCATGGAGAATCCCACGAAGGTTCCTTTTCTTTAGAAGGCTTCCATAATACAAAATCTAAAGGATTATTTTTTAACTCTGAAATTTCAACTCTTGATCCAGATATGAGTTCCTTTGGATTCTTATTTGACAATTTTCCGTAATTTGGGAATTTATTTACATCAAAATAAACATTGCCGTCTTTAAGATAAGCGAATTTTTTATTTAATAAGTTTTCAATCATTTTAATCATGCCCGGAATATTTTCTGTTGCCTTAGGCTGATTGTTTGGACTTAAACAATTTAGATATTTACAATCACTTAAAAAAATATCTCCAACATTTTTGGTAAGTTCGCTAATATCGATCTTTAACTCATTTGCTCTTTGAATAATTTTATCATCAATATCAGTAACATTTCTGACATAATTAATTTTATCTTTGCCAAAAATTTTAGTTAAAATTCTATATACAAGATCAAAAACAATTAGTGGTCTGGCATTTCCAATATGTGGATCATCATAGACAGTGGGTCCACAAACATACATCCCTATTGAATTTTTATTTAACGGAATAAAATCTTCTTTCTGTCGGCTTAGGGTATTAAAAATTTTTAAACTATTCATTGTCATTGAATTTACAAATTGGAATTGGATTCATTTTATGAAGATTTTTTTTTCTAATTCTCAAATATTTATCATAATTTTTATTTTTGCTATCTAACATAGCTTTCTCTAAGTCTTCATACGACATACCTAATTGTCGTTCATCCGTTCTTCCATCTGCCCACAATCCGTCAGTGGGCTCAGCATTAATAATATCCTCGAGTATATTTAATTCTTTCCCCATATCCCATACTTGAGATTTCAGACAATCAGCGATCGGGGAAATATCCACTCCTCCGTCTCCATATTTTGTAAAAAAACCAACTCCAAAATCTTCTATTTTATTTCCTGTTCCTACAACAATTCCATTATTTGCTCCTGCAACTTGATAAAGAGTTGCCATTCGAATTCTTGCTCTAGAATTTGCAAAAGCTAGTTCATTATTAAATTTACCCAATGTTTTTTCAAAACTATTAAATACTTCATCTAAATTAATGGTAATTTCATCAACATTAGAAAATTTGCTTTTAAGCCATTTTAAGTGAGCTTTACTTAAATCATCTTGAAACTTAAGTTGTCTAATAGGCATAGACAGTACTTTAGTATTAATTCCCGTCATTGCTGAAATGGCACTTACTACTGCCGAATCTATTCCTCCAGAAACTCCAATTACTAAACAGTCAGGTTTCTTTTCCATTGAATTACAATAGCCTTTAATCCAGTCTCTAATAAATTGAATTCTCTCAGCTGTGGTCATCATAATATTTTTACTTTTTTTTAAGTTTGAAGCAAAAAAATTATTAAAAAATAATTTTTAAGAAGCTTTTCTAATTGAATTTATTGAGTATTTCGAATTTTTCTTAATTTCTTCAGAAATTAAAAATGCTAATTCAATCGCTTGGTTTGCGTTTAGTCTAGGGTCGCAATGAGTATGGTATCTGTCTGATAGATCTTTATCAGTGATATTTTGAGCTCCGCCGATACACTCGGTTACGTTCTTTCCAGTCATTTCAATATGCAATCCTCCTGCATAAGTTCCTTCATTTTGATGAACTTCAAAGAAATGTTTAACCTCAGAAATAATATTTTCAAATGGTCTTGTTTTGTAACCAGTTGAAGCCTTAATAGTATTTCCATGCATAGGGTCACATGACCAAATAACTTTTTTATCAGTCTTTTTAATAGCTTTAATAAGTTTTGGTAAAAAAGTTTTTACTTTGTCATGACCAAATCTTGCGATTAAAGTTATTCTTCCAGGTTCATTCTCAGGATTTAAGACATCAATTAGTTTTACAAGCTCTTGAGGGTCTAAGGTTGGTCCGCATTTAATGCCTATTGGATTTTTAATTCCTTTGCAGAATTCAACATGAGCTCCGTCTAACTGTCTTGTTCTATCTCCAATCCATAAAAAATGGGCAGATGTATCGTGGAATTCTCCCGTTGTAGAATCAACACGCGTCATTGCCTCTTCAAATGGAAGATGTAGCGCTTCATGGCTGGTATAAAAATTAACTGTTCTTAGTCTTCTATTTTGTTCAATAGTAATTCCACATGCATCCATGAAACTTAAGGCATCACTTACTTTATCTTGTATCTCTTTAAATCTTTTATTTGCATTATCGTTTACAAAATCCATATTCCATAAATGAACTTTGCTTAAGTCAGCAAATCCTCCTTGTGAAAATGCTCTTAATAAATTTAATGTCGCAGCAGCTTGAGAGTATGATCTTAATAATCTTATAGGATCGGGTTTTCTAGAATCTTCATCAAATTTCATGCCGTTAATATTGTCTCCTAAGTAGCTAGGTAGTTCCTTGCCGTTAATAACTTCTGTAGGAGAGCTGCGCGGTTTTGAAAATTGACCTGCAACTCTACCAAGTTTTACAACCGGTAAATGTGATGACACAGTTAATATTAAAGATACTTGCAAAATAACCTTAAATAAATCTCTAATATTATCAGGATGAAACTCTTCGAAACTCTCAGCGCAATCTCCGCCTTGAAATAAAAAAGCTTTTCCTTCACTTACATCGCTTAACAAATGTTTAAGCGTGCGTGTTTCTCCTGCAAATACAAGCGGAGGAAATTTTGAGATTTCCTTTAAAACTTCATTTAGCTTACCTTCGTTTTGATAAACGGGTAAATGCTTCGCAGTTTTTTTTTTCCAAGAATCTGGTTTCCAGTTATTCATATTCAACCTAGAGTATATATAGAGAGCAAGCTAAGCCTACAAGAATAAATTATTCTACTGTAACAGATTTAGCTAGATTTCTTGGCTTATCTATATCGTGACCTTTTTTTAAAGCGACATAATAAGCAAGAAGCTGCAATGAAATATTGGTTAAAAAAGGTGAAAGAAATTTATTAATTTTTGGAATTTTAATTTCGTACCAAATATTTTCGTGAATATCTTCTTGCTCCAAATGATCAGATATCAATAAAATTTTTCCTCCACGCGCAATTACCTCCTGCATATTAGAAATTGATTTTTCATAAAACCTATCTTTTGGGGCTATCACAACTACTGGCATTCCATTTTCGATTAAAGCTAACGGACCGTGTTTCATTTCGCCAGCAGGGTAACCGTCTGCATGTAAGTATGTAAGCTCTTTAAATTTAAGTGCTCCTTCTAAAGCAATTGGGTAAGATAATCCTCTCCCCAAAAAAATAGATCCTTTAATATTTAAAAAATCACTTGCTAGTTCTTCTATTATTTTTTTCTTGTCTAAAATAAAAGAGACGTCAGTATGAATTTTTTCTAAATCTTTAACAATTTCAAAATATTCACTATCTTTTATTTCATTTCTTACTCTTGAAATTTTTAAAATAAATAATAACAAAACTAAAATTTGACCTGTAAAAGCTTTTGTCGAAGCAACGCCAACTTCGGGACCAACATGTATTGGAAGAACTAAATCTGACAATCTTGATAGGGAACTTTCAGTTACATTTACGATAGAACAAGTTTTGGCTCCTTTTTGTTTGCAAAAATCTAATGCAGCAATCGTGTCTGCGGTTTCTCCAGATTGAGAAACAAAAATATAAAGCTCATTGTCTTTTATTTTATTGTTTCTATATCTAAATTCAGAGGCAACATCGACATTTACGTCTAAATCAGTGAATTCTTCAAACCAATACTTTCCAAGAACGCAAGCATGATAAGCTGTTCCGCAGGCTATTAAATTAACTTTTGTAATTTTTTTAGGGTCAATTGGGAAATTAACAATATTAATTTCTTTTCTTATTTTATCGAAGTACTCATTTATACATTTTTTAATAACTTCAGGCTGTTCAAATATCTCTTTTGACATAAAGTCTTTAAAACTACCCTTGTCATAAATCCCTTTGTCGCTTGATAATTGATGGATTTTTTTATCAATCTTTTTCTTATTTTTATCAAAAAACTCAATCTTATCTTTTGAAATTACACAAACGTCACCATCATCAAGGTAAGAAACTTCATTAGTCATAGAATTTAGTGCATATGAATCTGATCCTAAATATTTTTCTTTATCACCGTAACCAACAGCTAGCGGACTACCTCTTCGTGCTCCGACAATCAAATTATTAAATTTTTTAAAAATAATTCCTAAAGCAAAACTTCCTTCTAATTCTTTTAAAGTTTCAAAAACTGCTTCTAGATAACTGATTTTTTTTAAATGCTCTGTAATAAGATGAGTTACCACCTCAGTATCTGTTTGTGATTTAAAGAAATAACCTTTTTCTATAAGTTTTCTTTTAAGAATGCTTGAATTTTCAATAATTCCATTATGAACAACAGACACATCTTCTGATGAATGGGGATGGGCATTAATCTCATTTGGCACTCCATGCGTTGCCCAACGTACATGTCCAATACCAATATTTCCGGACAATGAAGTTTTTTTTATTAATTTTTCTAAATCAGAAACTTTTCCAGCACACTTATTTTCAACAATTTCTCCATTAACAATTGTTGAAATCCCAGCAGAATCATATCCTCTATACTCAAGTTTTTTTAATGAATCTAATATACGCGATGTTGCATCTTTGTAGCTAACTATACCGATGATACCACACATAATAATTTTTTTATTTTTTCTTAAATTCTTTTTGAGGGGCCCTACTTAAAACAAGAGAATTATTTTTTACATTTTTTGTAATAGTTGATCCTGCTCCAACTATTGAATTTTTACCTATTGTAACTGGCGCTACTAATGCTGTGTTTGATCCAACAAATACATTATCTAAAATATTTGTTTTATGTTTATTTTTGCCATCATAATTACAAGTAATTGTTCCTGCGCCAATATTAACATTTTTCCCAATCATTGAATCACCCACATAGCTTAAATGATTTATTTTAGAATTTTTTCCAATTTTAGATTTTTTAATTTCAACAAAATTTCCAACTTTAGTATTATCTTCTAAAATTGTTTCTGGTCTCAATCTTGCAAAAGGTCCTATTGTCACATTGTTACCAATTTTTGTTTTCTCAATATAAGAAAAACTTAAAATTTTTACGTTGTTACCAATTATTACACCTTTACCAATCACAACATAGGGCTCAATTATTACATTCTTTCCAAACTTTGTGTCCGCAGATAAGTAAATTGAATCCGACGAAAGTAATTTAACGCCTTTTTTAATTGCAAGGTTTTTAATTTTATTTTGTAATAATTTTTCTGATTCAGACATAATCAAATTATAATTTTTTATGAATAACTTTTAAATTAAAGTTACGATTTATTGCAATTTTTACAATGTTAATATAGTAATGATTTTAGTATTTTAACTCACAAATTATTTCTTTTAAAAACTAATTTTGTTTTCTGTGATTTTATGAATAAAGCGATTGTTTTTGACCTAGATGGAACTCTTGTAGATTCTGCTCCAGACTTAATGGATGCTCATAATTACGTAATGCAAAAATATGGTTACCATGAAAAACAAGTTTCTGACATTCGTCATTTAGCTGGCAGAGGAGCTGCTAATATGATTTTAAGCTCATTAAGAGAAGAGGATAAAAAGTTTGATGCAAATATGCACAAAAAAATGACAGAAGAATTTATTAATTTTTATAGGGAAAATATTTCAAAAAAATCACAAATTATCAAAGGAGTTACAGAGTTTTTAAAATGGGGCAAATCTCATAATATTAATCTCGCTATTTGTACGAATAAAATGGAATACCTTGCTAAAAAGTTACTAAAAGAAATGAATCTTATTCAGTTTTTTGATTATATTGCTGGAGCTGATACTTTTGAATACAGAAAACCTGACCCAAGACATCTTACTAATATTTTGGAAATATTAGACGTAAAAAAAGAAAATAGTATTATGGTCGGCGATAGCGAAACTGACTCTGAAACTGCGCGCTCTGCAAAAATAAACTTTGTATTAGTAAAAGGTGGTTACACTGAAAAAGATCAAAAACATATATATCACGATCATTTAATTAATGATTTTACAGAAATGCAAGAAATTATATCAAAAATGAAATTTTTAAATTAATGGTATTTGTGATTTAATACCTAAAATAAATAAAAATTTATTATGTATTTTGTAAAAAACACACCCACTGAAAAAAGAGCAAAATTAAATAAAAAATTAAAATCTGGAAAACTTATTCGTTTTCCTGGAGCATACAGTCCAATTGTTGCAAAATTAATTGAAGAAATTGGCTATGATGGCATTTATATTTCTGGCGCTGTAATGGCAAATGATCTTGGACTACCTGATATTGGTCTTACAACATTATCAGAAGTTTCTTATCGCGCCGAGCAAATTGCTCGAGTCACTAATTTACCTTCAATTGTTGATGCTGATACTGGTTTTGGTGAACCTATGAATTGTGCAAGAACAATTGAGACTTTTGAAAATTATGGAATTTCAGGATGTCACATTGAGGATCAAATTAACCCTAAAAGATGCGGGCACTTAGATAACAAAGAGGTTGTTAGCACTAGTGAAATGGTTAAAAAAATTAAATCAGCTGTAAAAGCTAGAAAAGACAAAAATTTTTTAATTATAGCAAGAACAGATGCAAATGCTGTTGAAGGAATAGATAAGACAATTGCAAGAATAAAAGCTTATGTTGATGCGGGAGCAGATATGATTTTTCCCGAAGCGTTAAAAGACGAAAAAGAATTCGAAAAAATAAGAAAAGTGACCAAAGCATATTTACTTGCGAACATGACGGAGTTTGGAAAATCAAAATTACTATCCGTTAAAGAACTTGATAATCTTGGCTATAATTTAGTCATATACCCAGTAACCACGCAACGATTAGCACTAAAAAATGTTGAGGATGGTCTAAAACAAATCTTCAAAGAAGGTCATCAAAATAATGTGATTGATAAAATGCAAACAAGAAAAAGATTATATGAATTAGTGGACTATGAAAAATATAGCCAATTTGACAGTTCTATATTCAATTTTTCAAAAAAAGGCCATGAGTAATGGTTGAGGTGGAAATAAAAAAAGGATTAGTTGGCGTTATAGCTGATGAAACTAAAGTTTCTGAAGTTATGCCGGACATTAATTCATTAACTTATAGAGGATATGCAGTTCAGGACCTTGCTGAGGTGTGCATATTTGAAGAAGTTGCTTACTTATTATTAAATGGAGAACTGCCTAACAAAGTTCAACTATCTAAATTTCAAGAAGAAGAAAGAAATAACAGAGAAATTAGTTCAAATTTAAAAAAAATTATTCAAGGTTATCCTAAAAATGCTCATCCAATGGATACCACCAGAACTTCTGTTAGTCATTTAGGTCTAGAAGATCCTGAAACAGAAATAAATACTTCTGAATCTGATTATAAAAAATTTATAAGAATTTTTGCTAAAACACCAACAGCCGTAGCAGCAAATTTTAGAATAAGAAAAAGATTGGACATAATAGATCCCAAAAAAAATTTAAGTTTTAGTGAAAACTTTTTTCATATGTCTTTTGGAAAAATCCCAAGCAAAGAGGTGGTTAAGGCATTTGATGTTTCTCTAATTTTATATGCTGAACATAGTTTTAATGCTTCAACTTTTGCATCAAGAGTTATTACCAGCACCCTTGCTGACATTCATAGTGCCATCGTTGGTGGAATTAGCGCTTTGAAAGGGTCATTGCATGGTGGAGCAAACGAAGTAGTCATGAAAATGTTTTTTGATATTAAAGAACCTGAGAACGCAGAAAAATATATTTTAAATAAGATCAAAAATAAAGATTTGATCATAGGATTTGGTCATCGCGTTTATAAAAAAGGAGACTCTAGAGTGCCAACAATGACGAAATATTATTATAAAACTGCAGAATTTTATAAAAATGAAAAACTTCCAGAAATTTCTAAAATATTAGAACAAACGATGATTAAAGAAAAAAATATATTTCCTAATTTAGATTTTCCGTCAGGTCCCACTTATTACCTAATGGGTTTTGATGTTGATTTCTTTACTCCGATATTTGTAATAGCAAGAATTACTGGATGGTCCGCTCATGTTATTGAGCAATTAAAAGATAATCGCCTCATCAGACCACTTTCAAAATACACGGGGTCTGCCCACCGAAAAGTTGCACCAATAGATAAAAGGTAATTTTTAATTATTTAGTAAATTCAAAGGCTTCAACCCATGAGCCTTTAGTGGAAGCTTTAGAATATTCTGTTGCTCTACCTTCAAAGAAATTCATATGTTCAACGCCATTTAACATATCGTCTAACCAAGTTAATGGATTTTCTTTAACCTCATAAATCTCTTTTAAACGTAATTGTGATAATCTGCGATTTGCAATCCATCTAATATAAGTCTTAACTTGTTCGGCAGTTAAACCTTCAATATTTCCCATCTCAAAAGCAAGATCAATAAATGCATCTTCGTGATGAACTATTGTTCTGCAAGCATCATATATTTCTTTTTTTAAACTTTCGTCTAATAAACCAGGATTTTCGTCACAAAAAGTGTTGAAAATTTTGATCATTGAATTGCAATGAAGTGTTTCGTCTCTTACTGACCAAGTAACTATTTGGCCCATACCCTTCATTTTATTAAATCTTGGAAAATTTAATAAAATCGCAAAACTTGCAAACAATTGTAGACCTTCTGTGAAAGCGCTAAATACAGCAACTGTTTTTGCGATTTCTCTTTTATTATTTGTGTTAAAATTCTTCATGTAATCATATTTATCTTTCATTTCTTTATACTTTAAGAATGCAGAGTATTCAGAATCTGGCATGCCGATCGTATCCAATAAGTGTGAGTAAGCAGCGATGTGAACAGTTTCCATTGATGAAAATGCTGTCATCATCATTAAAACTTCTGTTGGTTTAAAAACATTTGTATAGTGTCTTAAGTAGCAATTATTAACCTCAACATCAGCCTGGGTAAAAAATCTAAATATTTGCGTAAGTAAATTTTTTTCGCCTTGAGTTAACTTTTTTTGCCAATCTCTTATATCTTCAGATAAGGGGACTTCTTCTGGTAACCAATGAATTCTTTGTTGAGTTAACCAAGCATCATAGCACCAAGGATAACGAAAAGGTTTGTATACTGGATTGTCTTTTAAAAGACCTTGAGTTTCAGAATAATTTTTATCTATTACTTTTTCTGGTATCTTAATTGCTGCTACTGACATGACAAACACTCCTCATAATCTTTTGTTTCCGTAGTTTCTTTTTTTTCTGCAGGAATTGCAACAAAACTCTTACTCACAACTTCTGCTCTCTGTATAGATTTCGATCTACAGTAGTAAAGGCTCTTAAGTCCTTTTTTCCATGCTTGGAAATGGATTTGATGAAGATCTCTCTTATGCACGTCTGCAGGAATAAATACGTTCAATGATTGTGCTTGCGATATATAAGGAGTTCTATCCGCCGAAAGATCAATAAGCCATCTTTGATCAAGTTCAAATGCTGTTTTAAAAACATCTTTTTCTTCTTGAGTTAGAAAATCTAAATGCTGAACGGAGCCTTGATTTGTTGTGATCGAAGACCAAACATCAGCATTATTTTTTTCATATTTGTTTAAAAGATCTTCTAAAAATTTGTTTCTTACATTGAAAGAACCTGACAAAGTTTTATGCGTGTAACTGTTTCCAGCGATAGGCTCAATACCAGGAGATGATCCACCACAGATAATTGAAATAGAGGCTGTTGGTGCTATGGCTGTTTTATTAGAAAATCTTTCCATAATTCCGTACTCTGCTGCATCTGGGCAAGCTCCTCTTTCTTCTGCTAATTTTTTTGAAGCTTTGTTAACTTCTTGATCTATGTATTTAAATATTTTTGTATTCCAAACTTTGGCCATTACAGATTCAAAAGGAATCATATTTTTTTGCAAAAAAGAATGAAAACCCATCACACCAAGACCAACGCTTCTTTCGCGATGCGCTGAATATTTTGCATCTTTAAAAGAGTCAGGAGCTTTTTGAATAAATTCACTTAAAATATTATCCAAAAATCTCATAATGTCTTCTAAAAAATTTTTGTCATCTTTCCATTCGTCATAAGTTTCTAAATTTAATGAAGATAGACAACAAACAGCTGTTCTATCTTTTCCATGTTTATCAATTCCAGTTGGTAAAGTAATTTCTGAACATAGGTTTGAAGTTTTAACTGTAAGACCAGCAAGTTTATGATGTTGTGGTATCATTCTGTTCACTGTGTCTATGAAAATAATGTAAGGCTCGCCGGTTTCAACTCTTGCAGTTAGTAATCTAATCCATAAATTTCTTGCAGAAATTGTGGCTTGTACTGCGCCGTCATATGGACTTTTTAACGCCCATTGTTCATCAAGCTCAACTGCTCGCATAAAAGCATCTGTAACCAAAACTCCGTGATGAAGATTTAATGCTTTTCTATTTGGGTCTCCACCGGTTGGTCTTCTCATTTCTATAAACTCTTCGATTTCAGGATGATCAATTTGTAGATAACAAGCAGCAGATCCTCTTCTTAGAGATCCTTGACTAATTGCTAATGTTAAAGAATCCATCACTTTAATAAATGGAATAATTCCAGATGTCTTTCCAACTCTTCCAATTTTTTCACCGATAGATCTAAGATTACCCCAATAACTTCCAATTCCACCTCCTCTTGCTGCAAGCCAAACGTTTTCTGACCAAAGATCTAAAATACCGTCTAAACTGTCATTTGCTTCGTTTAAGAAACAAGATATCGGCAAACCTCTATCTGTTCCTGCGTTTGACAAAACTGGTGTTGCAGGCATGAACCAAAGGTTGCTAATGTAATTATAAATTCTTTGAGCGTGCAAATTATTGTCAGCATAGTTTGCTGCAACACGAGCAAACAAATCTTGATAAGATTCTCCGTCTGCTAAATATCTATCATCTAAAGTTGCTTTACCGAAATTTGTTAATTTAGAATCTTTAGAACGATCAATTTTAATTGTAATACCTTTTTCGTTTTGAAATAATTCTGTTTCTTTTGTTAGAGAAAAAAGATCTGGTTTCTTCAAATCTTGAACGTTAGATTTTGGAGTAGATGTTGGAATATCGATTCCTTTGTCCAAAACAATCTTCTTGATGGCTAAAGCCAAATTATCTTGCATAATTCTATATTTTATTAGATTTTTATGGTAAAACAACTACATGTTGTGTTACAAAAACATGAATACACTATTAATAAACACATCACAAGAGAACATTATTAGAACAAATTAAAAAAGTCAATTAAAAAAATTTAATTTTGATAAACCATTAAAAATAATAATTAATTTTTTTGATGAACATTAAAGATATTAACATAAATAAAAATGGTTTTAGAGAATACGACGCGAGATGGTTGTATCCAAAAGACATTAGTCTTGAAGGAATCAAAACCATAGGAATCGCTCTTGGAACTCAAATTAGCAAACACACCAAAAAAAATCCAAGAGTAATTGTTGGTCACGATTATAGATCCTATAGCGAAGAAGTTAAAGGAGCATTAATTGAAGGATTAATGGAAAGTGGATGTAACGTTGAAGATTTGGGACTTAGCTTAACTCCAATGGTTTATTTTGCTCAGTTTGAACTAAATGCAGATGCTATCGCAATGGTAACTGCGAGTCACAATGAAAATGGTTGGACTGGAATTAAAATGGGAATTGAAAAGGGACTTACTCATGCACCAACAGAAATGTCAGAGCTTAAAGAAATAGTATTCAGTGAAAATTTTATAAAAGATAAAGGCACTCTTAAAAAAATTAATAACTTTAAAGATATTTATAGTAATTATTTAATATCAAAAAATAAAATAAATAAGAAAATTAAAGCAGTTGTTGCTTGTGGCAATGGCACTGCTGGAGTTTTTGCGCCCCAGATTCTAAAAGGTATTGGTTGTGATGTTATAGAATTAGATTGTAATCTTGATTATACATTTCCTAAATATAATCCCAATCCTGAAGACATGAAAATGCTTCATGCTATTAGTGAAGCTGTTATTAAAAATAAAGCTGATATTGGATTTGGTTTTGACGGAGATGGGGATAGAGTTGGCGTTATTGATAATAAAGGACGAGAAATATTTTCCGATAAAATAGGGTTATTAATTGCAAGAAATATTTCAAACAAACATAAGGGACAAAAATTTATTATTGATGTTAAATCAACTTGTCTTTACTCAAATGATGAAGTTTTAAAAAATAATAACTGCAAAG
>Ga0209189_1001746_pt1 | contig 15905 bp, 14 predicted proteins | sample C_130820_EF_Meta_FD_187308 | JGI IMG/M metagenome (GOLD analysis project Ga0209189, IMG submission 187308) | Freshwater microbial communities from Lake Croche, Canada to study carbon cycling - C_130820_EF_MetaG (SPAdes) (version 3) | ecosystem: Environmental > Aquatic > Freshwater > Lake... | reverse complement strand
AATAAATAATTCCAATAATAGATTAATAAATCAATAGATATTTTTATAAATTTATTTAGAAGTCATATTCAAATATATCTTTCTTAAATGATTTTATTGCATCATTATTGCATCATTATTGCATCATTATTGCATCATTATTGCATCATTATTGCATCAAATATCTCTTTTTTATCTATATTTTTAATCTTTTTTTTTTTAATCTTAAAAATCTTTAATGTTCAGGTAAAGGGTTAAATTATCCTATCCTAAAAATAAAAAATACTTGATACGAAACTTAATTCTAACTGCTCATTCATTTGATTGATTTATTATATAATATTATAGTATGAATATTATTAATTATATGTGGAATTTTAAACCCACTGAGAAAAATCCATTTCCTATACATATAATTAATAATAATTTAAAATACATAAATAGATATAGAATTTTAACACCCTCTATCATTGAATCCTTTTTAGATAATGATACATTTCCAGGTATATATGAATTGTATCATAGGATACCCAATTGGGTAATTAAAACAGATTTAGGGCGTTTATTAATTATTTATTTTAATGGAGGAATATATTCAGATGCAGATTGTTTTATTCTTCAAGAAATAAATCAACATAAAGAATATCATAATATTATATTATTTACGGAACATATATGTAAATCAATGGATGAATTAGGAATTCGAGAATGTAAAAATTCCGATAATCTATTAAGGATATCTAACTATTTTTTTGGATCAATATCTTTAAAGCATCCATTTATTAAAGAAGTTATAAATGAATGTTTAAATCGATTAAAGCAGATATTAATTATTGAAGACAAAACAAATTTAGATTCAGATGATATATTATGGGTATGTGGTCCAGATGTGATTACGACAGTATTTCATACATCGAAAACAAAGTATAATGATATATTTTTATATGATGAAACCTATTTAGACCATCGTTGTGATAATAGTTGGAAATAATAATATTTTCAACTTTTTACCTAAATAAATTATAATCCTATCCAAATAATTAATGTATCATGAAAATGACAACCAATCACTTCATTAAATAATCAATCAATTACCGAATCAATCAAATAATCAATCAAATATAAAAAATGATTAATTATTTTAATTTAAAATCATTTTAAATAGTAATATATAGAATGCAGTTTTCACAGAAATCATACGATACATTAAATACGTTTATTACAAAAGCGGACAACAATTCAGAAAATGAGTTTGAAGTTCGTTTTTGGGGTAAAAAGAATAAGTTTATAACAGAAGAGTCATATAAAAGAGTATTTAATAAGTTATCCTTTTTAAAGGAGAATAATGGGTATGGTCTTATCTCTGATAAAAGTCAAGTATTGGATGTATTTATAAATGACAATATAGAGAATATGAGAATGAGTATCATGGATGAAGACAATATTAAGAAATATTGGTTGTTGAATCATACAAAAGATATACATGTCGAATTCATGGATAAAGAAAAATTAGAAAAATATGATGATATGCATTATAATATACGATTTTCACTAAGTCAAGAGAAAATAAAAGAGAGTGAAAAAGGTGAATTATATAGTAAAAATATGGAATTATTTGATTCAGATACTATAAAAACATTTCGTCTTAAAAATCGTTATTCATTTCAAACAGATGATGGATTATATAGAATTGATATGACAAGTGTAAAAATGGGAGTGGGTAAGAGTTTAAGAAAATCTCATCTCTTTTCATCTCCAATCTCATATGAAATAGAGATTGAATATATTGGGAATAAGGGGAGAGAGGATGGAGTTTCTGCAGCGGATCAGAATCCATTAAAAGTAGATATATTATTGGAATGGATACATATTATATTAATTGAATTACAAAACAATGAATTGATAATGGATGAATATATAATAGAAGAGGTGTATGCAAATTATAAAAAAATAGTAAATGAAAAGACATTATCATTTATAGCTGCGAATCCTGTTTCTATTCATCGTATACATTTAGTTCCGAATAAAGAAGTTAAAAATATATATCAACATTATGCGGTCACACTAAAAGCGGATGGTGAACGTTATTTATTAATTGTAATTGATTCTAAGAATAAGAGTTATAGGGGGAAAATATTATTAATGAATAATAACTATGAAATATTGGATACTGGATTTAAAGATGAAGAATGGATAGGCACATTATTGGAGGGTGAATTAATACAAACAGAGGATGGAAGGGAATTATATATATATGATGGACTTTTTAATAAGGGGGTAGATATACGTAAAAGGAGACTCGTTCAAATAGGAAAAAGAGAGGAAGATGATGAATTATCAAGATTGAAAACGGTCGAAATGTTTTTAAAGAGTCCTACACGGAAATCCATTTTAGAAAATAGAAACATTCAATTAAAGAGTAAAAGATATATGTTTTCTATGAGAAATGATGGTTCGGATATTTTTCAAAAAGCGAAAGAGATGTGGGGATTAAGAAAATCTCAAAATTTTGAGAATGATGGTATGATATTTACACCTATACAGGAGTATTATCCAATGTATGGAGGAACATGGAACTCTTTATTTAAATGGAAACCTCCTCATTTGAATACGATTGATTTTCTAATTCGAACAAAGAAAGATGTGAATGGTTCAGATATTAAAAGTCCATATATTGAGAATATAGTAAGAGCGGATGGTAAAAATGAGATTTTAATAAAACAGTATAAAACAGTTGAATTGTATGTAACGGGATTTGAAATTATTTTTAATAAGAGGGATAAAACCACTATTAAAAAGAAGATACCAACTATATTTAATCCATATCATTATAATGAGGAGAGTTTGATATTATTAGAGAATTTAAGTCAAGCAAATATTTTTATAAATGAAGGGGAAAAGATGATTGCAACAGATCCAATATATAATACAAGTGTAGAAATTCGAGATAATATCATTGTTGAATTTCAATATGATAGTACAAAAGAGGAGAGATTTCGATGGAATCCGATTCGTTTCCGTAGAGATAAAACGAGTCAATATCAGAAGGGGGAACCTCAATATGGAAATTCAGAGAAAACGGCAAATGATATTTTTAAAACAATATTGAATCCGATTACAGAGGATATGATTACAACGGGGAATGTTCCATTAGAGAATATTGAAAAGAATCAACAAGACTTGGATAGTGGTAAAGTTTATTTTTCACGATTGGAGGAGGAGACCAACATTAGTACAAAGGAGAGATTTCCTTATCAGAATTTTCATAATTATCATGTTAAATCAAGTTTATTTAAAAATTCATCTCCATCTTATATTGAAAATAAAACGGAAATCATGGGTAAAATATTGGATTTATGTTCGGGGAAAGGTGTTGATATTATTAAGATTAAGAATGCGAGATATAGAGAATGTGTAGGGATGGATATTGATATTGAAAATATAAAATATGCAAAGAATTTTTATCAATCAATTGTTCCAACACCGAAACCGAAGGCATCATATGTTCGTGGAGATGCGGGGCGATTAATTTTTCCAAATCAATCCTGTTGTTATACGGAAACGGACAAAATTCAATTAAGAAAGTATATTCCAGTAAAGTATCATTTTGATACAGTATGTTCATTATTTTGTATACATTATTTCTTCAAGAATGAGATTACATTACGAACATTCATACAGAATATCAGTGATAATTTAAAAATTGGGGGTTCATTTATAGGAACATGTTTTGATGGTATTCGTATATATGATGCATTGAAGAATGATAAGTCCATATCGGGGAAAACGTATTCTCAGGAGACACTGTGGAAGATTGATAAAAAATATACCAAGAAGATTATTTTTACTAAAAATAAATGTCATTACGGAACGGAAATTGATGTTTTTGTAAAGACGATTGGGAATGTACATACTGAATATTTAGTGAATTTCTTATTTTTTGATAAAATAATGGAAGAGTATGGTTTTGAATTGGTTATGCGTCAATCATTTGAAGAGTATTATGATACATTAATGGAAAGTATGGAACCGGATGATCGAAGAATGAAAGAGAATGCATTGAAGATGAGTTCAGAGGAGAAGAGATTTAGTTTTTTGAATAGTGGATTTATGTATAGAAAAGTTCGTAATAGTTCGGATTCATTACTGAAGAAATTAGTGGAACTGATGGAAAAAGAGATTAAAATAAGAGAGAAAAAGGTTTCAAAAGTGAGTGTAGATACAGAACATGATATAGAGGAACTTGAAATAGAGGAAGAGAATTAGATGTAGACATTCATAATCACAGTTATAATAGGAAAGAATTACACTATTATTTAGATTCTTTAAAAAGTGATTTTTATTTATTTAAATATATACAAAAAGATTATAAATATGAAGATTAAAGTAAAAACGGATTCTATACCATTATTTTATCATAATTCAGAACTATATGATGAACTTATTCAAACGAATAAAAAAGAGATATCGATATCATTATCGTTATATAAAGTGATTCCAGTCATTGATAATTTTAAAGATTTTAAAAATATAATGAAGATAATTCACTACTGGAAATGTAAGAGTTTATCCAATGAAATATATACATATATCATTCAAAATATTGAAGAAATAAGAGGTATGTATCATGAGTTATCTTCATTTACCATTGGGAAAGAGGATATTCATTTTTTATGCTTTGAATTAAATAATATAAATAAGTTATGTTTTTATTCTTCGAATAAGGGGTTGCTTCCTTTATTGAAATATGCAATGACGAATTCTTATGAATACAATGAACAAACATGTTCTATTGCTTCTCAATCCGGTCATTTATCATGTCTGATATATTTACATGAAAATGGATGTCCATGGAATGAATGGGCATGTATTCGTGCAGCGGAATGTGGTCATTTAGATTGTCTTCAATATGCGGTTGAAAAGGGTTGTCCTTTATCCGATTATGTATGTTCATATGCAGCGGAAAATGGACATTTACATATTATTCAATATGCATATTCGATTGGATGTCCATGGACTCCATCCACTATATTTAATGCATCCTTATATGGATATCTAGAAATGCTCCAATGGTGTCATATTCAAGGGTGTCCAATCGATGAAAGAGCATGTTTATATGCCTCTGAAGGAAATCAATATAAATGTTTAAAATATGGATTAGAAAATAATTTTCCAATTCATTATGAAGAATGTATGAACATCGCTGTGAAAAATAAGAGTACAGAATGTATTGAATTATTAAGAACTTTCAAAAAGAATGATATTGAATACATTACTAAAAAAATACATAAAATAAACATAAATAAGAATAAAATATTATCTACATAAACTATATATAGAGAATAATGTTCTTTAGTATTATAAAATATTATGTATGGTCTACGATTCTTTATCATTATAAACTATTTATGTAAAGGGTTAATAAAAAATGAAAAATATATACATTAATTCATTTATAAATTATATAGTAATAAATTTGAATCTAAATTTAAGAAATGGATAGTATTGAAGGTGAATCAATCACGGGTTTATTAAAAGAGTATTGTGATGGAAAGTTAAAAGATGGTATTGTTGAATCTACTAATTTATTAGTAGTATCATTCATGAATTCATTAAAAAATCATTGTAATGAATTATTGAAAAGTGGAAAGATTCAGGATTATATATATTTAGGGATAACAGAAGATGGGTATATTAAATTATTAATATTCACAGATGAATATATCCTTATGTTTAAATTAAATGATACAATAGAGAGTAATAATACTTTCATATCCAATTTATACTCTTTAATATTTTCTTCGGATATGATTAGAAAGAGTGATATAAAGATAATTTATTCAGTACTATTTAGTCCAGATGAAAAAAGACAGAATCATTATTTAGAGAACCATTCTGAAAATCCAGAAATCTTACCGGAAGCATCAATCGAAACTTTCTTAGAAGGCGCAATTCATCATATTAATTTATTTGTTGAACATCAGAATACTATATTTAGTCAATATTCGATGTAATTAAATATTCAGTAATAATTATAATTTACTTTTTCGAAATAATATAAAAAATGAAATATAATACTTAAATACTATGAATAATGAATACGTTATCTTATTCGTATTCATTCAGTAAATACTAAGTAAATTCATAAAATGAGATTATCATCTTCAGATATAATAGTTGATTCAATAATTAAATATATTAAAGAATTATTAAGATTAAATAAAATAAAAAATTATAGATATTTAGGTGAAATAAATGGATATTTAGAGATTGTTATATCCACAAATAATAATTCACTTGTATTTAAATTATCAGATACAAATAATATGAATGATGTATATTCAAATATATATACATTGACATTCTCATCAGATATCATTAATAATAGTAAAATAATTTGTTGGGTATTATTTAAACCTTATGAAAAATATGAAGACCATTTCTTAACAAGAGACGAATATAATAAAAATCCAGATGACTCTATGAATTGTTTTTTAAAAAATGCAATTCATCATATTGATTTATATACACAAAACTGCGATACAATATATCAACAGTATTCCATGAATAATTAACTACAGTTTTAATTACAATTTTAATTACAATTTTAATTACAATTTTAATTACAATTTTAATTACAGTTTTAATTACAATTTTAATTACAATTTTAATTACAATTTTCACTACCAATTATTTATGTAAGTTATTATATTCATAAAAACAATTATAAAAAAATAAGAATAAATGTATATATATCAAATATATACGTATCCACCCATATTATACAAGAATACTATACAAAAATACTTCAATGATTGGTATATTATATACAGATTCAAAGATAAAATATGGTATGAGTTTAAATAAAAAACCATATTATTTATTTAAACCTACTCAAAAAGAAAAAAGTTCATATGTATACTATGTTCCATATGAAAATAAAATAAAATCAATCGTTCAACCGAAACGTTATGTTTTAGTAGAAGAAGAGGAAGACAAAAAAAAGAGTCATCATAAAAATATAAAATATGGAAAATTAATCAATGTCATTGGTTTAGTTGGTGATATAGAAGCAGAATATGAACACCTATTATATTATCATAATTTATTTCAATCGACTTGGAAAATAGGTAAAGAGAATATGAATCATATTCTGGATTCCAATCACGAGGTTGATTACAATGTTAATTCCAATCACGAGGTTGATTACAATGTTTTCTCAATTGACCCAATTGGATGTATGGATCGAGATGATGCATTTCATATTGAAATAAAAGATGACTATTATGAAATAGGTGTTCATATAGCATCTCCAACAGTTTATTTTGAAAAAGATGGTATAGATTGGAGAAAAGCGATTCAAAGAGTGAGTACAATTTATATGCCACATCGGAAAATAAATATGATACCGAATCAGTATTCTGATAATATTTGTTCTTTTATTGAAAATGAAAAAAGATATGCAATAAGTATTATTTATAAATTGAATAATACTTATCCTTATGAACATATTGGAGAACCAATGATAAAAGAAACTGTTGTTTGTAATCAAAAAGCGTATTCCTATGAAGAGTATGATGAACTATTTCTATTCAACAAGAATGATTTTTACTCTATTTCTTCTACTATCTCTTCCCTTTCATTAAAAAAAGAGATTTCTGATTCTCATCAATTAGTAGAATATTGGATGATAGTTACAAATCAAACCATTGCAAAATATATGTCCAAAAATTATAAGAATCAATGTATATTACGTGTTCATCACCCGAATACCCCTACAAATATGAATATCGATAATCAACTTTTACAATATTTAAATCAAAAAGAAACAAAGAGTGCAAGTTATGAATATATTCATTCCAATCATGAAAATATAAAGGACCAAACTCATTCTATATGTAATGATGTATATACACATTTTACATCTCCTATACGTCGATCTATTGATTTTTGGAATCATCTTGTTCTACGAAATGTAATTGATCCAAATGAAAAAATAGATTTAGATAGTATTCAAACTTTTATGAAAAGAATGAAAAAAATGGAAAGAGACTCAAAACGTATTCAAATTATAAGTAAATTTATGGAAATGTATTCTACATCAAATATATATGAAGCGTATATATTAGATATAAAAGAAACAAAATTAAAAATATATATTCCTGAATTCGGTATAGAGGATAAGATTACTATAATACATTCAACAATTCAAAAAGAATTAAATAATAATGATATAAATGAAATATTCTATCCAACATCATACTTACTTTATCAAAAAATAAAAGTAAAAATATATATATTTAAAGATGCAGATGTTCTTTTTCAAAAAATAAGATGGAGTATTTACAATGAGTAGTGATTTCAATCTATTTCAATCTGATTCAATTCATTTAATATTTCCTCTTTTTTAGAAAATTCTATATTACGAATTAATTCTTTTGTTTTATCTAATGCCTCTGGTATATCAAGTATAATATCATTCATATTTTCAACAATCGATTTTAGTTTTATTTCAAATTGAGATTCATTATTTTTTACTTCAATCTTAAATATTTTAATCATTATTTGAATTGGAATTTTATTTTCAAAGTAATAGTCCATTGCAATATTAAATAATTCTCCTTTACATAATATATAACTTTTTATTAATTTCGCTTCATTCTTTTCTTGAATTGAATCAAAAAAATCATTTTTAAAATTTATAGTTGATGAATTTAATTGTATTTGAGAGGATGACTCTATACTATTTGATTTATTATTTGGAAAAATACGATGTATAATATCTTTTATTTGTTCAATAAAAAATATTGTTCTCTTTGACAAGTTATTTTGTTTTTTTAATTTCTCAAATATTTCATAATATTCCATAAATACACTTTTTTGTTCTTGAATAGATATTTTTTTAGAATCGATACTCTTAAAAATAAGATATATACATTCAAATTCTAATTCATGAATGGGGATATTATTACCTATATGTAAAAGATGAATTAATGTGAAATGTAAAATATCTATTTTTACTATTTTTTTTTCAATAAATAAAATAATTATTTCGATGATAACTATTACATTTTTCTTTTTTTCAATCTCTTCTTCATCTACTAAATGTGTTATATTCACATCCTTTTCACAAAACTGTTTCTGAATAAAATCAATAAAATATTCTTTGAATTCATTTAAATCATTTGATACATATTCAACTAACTGAATATATAAACTTTTATATTTTCCATCACTATTGCATTTTATAAAAATTTCATTACTTAATATCTCAAATAATTTATTATTCTCTATTTTTAATAAATCATCTAATAACTCTTTACTTATTTTGTCAAAATTATTTGTACATAATTTGTTTAAATGTGTATTAATGGTAATCTTAATTTTATTACTTTCTTCTATTGTTCCATTAAATATTTTAGGAGGTGCATTATCTCTCTGTATCTTTGGATATTTATACCCCTTTAAATTATTTGGAAACTTTTTAAATTTTGTCGTTTGACTAAATATTGGTTTTTTTTTATCTTCCTCATGAATTCCTTCATATATTTCCTTAAATGGTAAATATGTTTTTGAAAGAATTGAATATTTATCAGTCATATAATCTTGGACTGAAAATATCGAAATACTCGAATAAAAAGAGTGAAATGAGGTTGACATTTTATATATACTATTATTATATCTTTATACTACAGGTAAAAAAGTTTAAAAAAATTAGTTATTCATCTTTCCTTTTAATCTTAACCTTTCCTGAATAATATTCAAAATCAACCACCATGCGGGTGATTCTTTAAGTAGTATTATAAACTGTTTATGTAAAGGGTTAAATGAGAATATTATAAACATATATATTATTCATTTATTGAATGAATAATTAATGCAACTTGATTATTAAAACCTGTTTCTTTCATATCAATATGTCCATTCATTCCAATCCATTCATAATCTACTTTATTTTCTGTAATAAATTCATAAAACGCTCTGAGTTCTCCGTTATTCCCATCAAAACCTGGGTAATTTACTAATTCATCAAAAACAATAATACAATCTGTATCAATATAATCTTTTAGTACATCAAATATATATTTTGTAGAACTGTATAGATCAGCATCCATATGAATAAATGAAACTTTTTTATTATGCGTTTGTATAAAATTGAGTAATGTTTCATTAAACCAACCCTTTATCAATTCAACGTTGCTATTAACTTGTGGTAAATCACCATTTCTATTAAATATGCCTTTATCAAAACCATCACGCCATTTTTCAGGTAATCCTTCAAAACTATCAAATCCATACACTTTATCATTTGTAAATTCTGAAATATAGTTAATCGTATTTCCACTTGCTACACCAAACTCTAACCATAAAGTATTTGGATTATGTTGTAATTTCATATGTTCAAAAACATATGTTAGAGGATATGTATTAATATTTGGAATATTTTGAATGATGCTTAACATTTATATATATATATATATATATTATATTATTTTAGATTATTTTAACCTTTTACATAAACAGTTTATAATACTACTTAAAGAATCACCCTCATGGCGGTTGATTTTGAATATTATTCAGGTAAAGGATTAATAAAAAATGAAATAAATTATTTTAATTCAATATTGGATTATATATACACAATTGTTTAAAAAATAATAAAATGATTTATACAGATGAAACATGTAATCTATTTCTAAGAGTTTATTTTAGCAATACTACAACCTCTTATCGAATGATATTAGATACTATAATGGAATGCATGGCACATTCATTTTTAAAAATAAACCGTAAAATGACTCTTTTTGAGGAACAGTCCAATAATGACATGAATAGAGAGACATATTATGTCTTCTATCATTCAATATTCAATTTGTATAATCTTGTAAGAGCGTTTCTGTATAAATTAAAAAAGGTAAGAAATTCATCTTTAAAATGGTTAGATTTCTTACAAAACATTGAAAAAAAATATTATGATTTATCACTTTTATTTGTGGATATAAATAATGTTCCATATCAATGGGAAAATCATGAATATGATAGTAAATTTAAAAAGTATAAGAGTTCATCTCGTGAAATCAGAAAAATGTTTAATTATGAAATTAGAAGGTTAGAATGTATTGAAACTCCTTAATCATTTTATTTTATTCGTTTATAATTGCACGTAAAAGAATCACCCTCATGGCAATTTATTTTGGATAATGTTATATAATATATAATTCATAATACTGTATGTAATATATAATTCATAATACTGTATACTTTTCAAATAAAATTTAAGTTATAAATAAAATAAATTATTTATGATGTAATTAAAATATAATATATATATATATGTATCAATTCAATAAATTGAATAAATATATTTTTGGATTTATTTATATAACAACAGGCACTATATATTTTACTGGAGGCGCACATATGTTAAATAATATATATAAATTAAGACAATATAATGTTCTTTATATTAATCATCAACATTTTTATTATAAAATAACAATACCTATGTTCATTACTATGGTATATGGAATTGAAAATATATTAAATGGTGCACAACTTATTTATAAAAGTATTCATGATTATTAATTATCTACTTATTTTATTTTACTTGGTAAAATATAATCTTTTACTTTCAACATTTGATTGTAAGTATTGGATACAGTTACCTCCGATGTTTTACATGTTTCAGATATATATCTTTTTGTATACCCTAATTCATAATATTGAGAAATGAGGTATAAACATCCAACAGCGATTGATTTTGGATTGATTTCTTGACATATACCTAATTTTTCTACCATTCCAATAACTTTCGAAGAAAGTCTAACATATATATCATCATAATTCATTAATTTACCAAATCTTTCAACCATCTCTTTTGAATCCACTGGTTTTATATTTCGAATATAGTCTTTATTTTTAGAATACATTAATTCAGTAAATTCATTGCATGCTTTTGATAATTTAGTTGTTTTAATTTCAAACAACCTTGCAATCTCTTCTGTACTTCGTATTAAACCTTGGTCTCTTAATGCATTTGAAAAACATGCCGCAATTAATCCCTCTCTTGAATCTCCTCTTTTAATATAATTTTCAGATATTAATTTATACATTTGTATTGTTGCATCCACTATAGATTGAGGAACATTGTCAATATTTGCTTTTTGTGCAATCTTATTTAATATTGAAATTAAACTTCTCTCTTTATAGGAAAGTCCATTCCAACTATTCAATTTACGATATATCTCATAACCTTTACCCAATAATACAGTACTTAATGAACTCTCTTTTAATAATGGATTTGTTGGTATTCCACAACGATTTGGGTCAGATGAACGTTTATTATCATCACAACCATAAAATCTCCATTCTGCCTGATAATCTATAATATTACCATTCTCCGCACCACATGATGTACATATTACCATCTCATGATCACTCATTAAATTATTATATTCATGACAGTATACGCATCTATCACATCTATTTTCAATCTTACTTTTTGGATTTGTAAATTTTGTAAAATCTTTTGATTTTGTAAAATTTGCAGTTTTAGTAATATTTGAATCTTCTGTAGGACACTCTGTAGAATACTCTGTAGAATACTCTGTAGAATACTCTGTAGAATACTCTGTAGAATACTCTGTAGAATACTCTGTAGGACACTCTGTAGAATCTTTTGTATATTTATCTTTATTCTTTTCTTCTTTTTCACATTCCTCCTTAAAGGAATTAAATAAATCAATTACACTATTATTTATATTCATGATTGTAATTTTATTTATGTTCATATATCTTTAAGTTGTTTTATTTTTAAATTAGTTTATTTTTAAATCATTTTTTTTGAATCTTTATCTTACTTTATAGTAATATGGTTAAAAAAAATGTGTCAAATGCGTCGAATGCTTCGAATACTTCGAATGCTTCGAATATATTCAATACTATGTTAAAAATGATAGGAGGTGAGAATGAATTAAATAATGAATCCTATCAAGAAAGAAGAATGGGAGAAAATCCAGTGTCGAATTCAATCATCCAACATTTTCAGACTTTTATCACTATTGTAATGGTTGGTTATTTTGGAGTCAAGATTGTATATGCACTTTTTTTTAATATTTATCCTAGTAAATTTTATCAAAAACATATTGAAATTAATCATGATTCCGAGGACAAGAATGCAGTAGATAAAATTACATTAAATGCATATGTTCCAGGTGTATGGAATAACGAAATTACAGATTTCACAGTTATGATTGTATTTTCATTTATTGTATTCATTTTTACTTACTCAAATATGAATTCATTAATTACACAAAAAGGTGTTTTACATCCTGCATTTGTATTTGGATATATTATTGGTTTAGGGTTTCCTCTTTATTATAATAGTTTTAAAAATTTTATTATGACACAGACACAAAATAATACTGCAATTCGTTGGATTGTATTAATCTTTTGTCTTGGATTAGTTGCTTTTATCGTATTTATTTCATATGCATTTTCAAAAACAAGTTCTACTCATCGTATCAATTATCTTTTATATATATTGATGTTTATTTTAATTGTTGATGGAATTATTCTTTCTAGAAAACAGATACAAGAGTTTTCAGTCGTTACCTATTTTAAAAGTGAATCCGATAAATGCACTGAGAAGAGTAATGGCACAATGTTAACAAATGGAGAAACAGTATCTTTGTCTATTGGATTTATAGTATGGATTATATTACTCTTTTTTGGTTTTGAGCCAGAAGAACCATCTTTATTATATTTATATTTATTCCTGTTTGGTATATTTTTAGGTATTTTTATTAGTTCTTGTTCATTTTATGGTATTGAATATATATTAAGTAAAACACCATTAAAATTATGTCGTTCTGTTGAAGAATGTCAAATTATAAAGAATGCGGAGAAAACAATCTCTGAGGAACAAGAAATGGTAGAAGAAGAAAATGAAAAAAGTATCATTCAAACTAAAAATAAAATTTCAATTATTAAAATAATATTTTTTGTTTTGTTAATTATTATTCTTCTGTATATCTTTTATGCAAATGGTTCATATATTTTAACTTCTGCCTCTTTCTTTATTCAAGTTATGATATTAATATGTGTTACGTTAATTACTCTTTATGTTTTTTCAAAAGTATTATAAGAGAATGATTGAATATCTACCTCATTTATGGGTTACGGAATATCATACATTTGAATATTCTTTTATAACTTTAAAAAAAATAAATATCATTATTCATTTATCAAAAAATAGAGATTTTCTTAAAACAGATATTGAACAAATTCGTATACCTATTGATAACAATAATAGTTCGATTGAAGAAAAAAATGCACTCATTTATAATCATTTATTTGATGTAACTGATTTAATTCATGAAAAAATATTACAAACTAATCCGGTTCTCTTTTTATGTAATGATGTTCATAAAGAAATTTTTGTTATTTCTTATTATATACGTTTTGCTAGAGTTTTACCAAGGGAAGCAATCGAATATATTGAATCAAAAAATAAAGATTTAACGAATAATATACTAGATTATAATAATTGTTTAAATAAATTTTATTATCAAATAAGAAATTTCTAATATAAATAATATGGGTAATACTTTTAGTAATGATAATAAAATAAATTCAGCAAGGAATTCAAGTAGGAATTCAACAAGTAAATCAATAAGGAATTCAAGTAGGAATTCAAGTAGGAATTCAAGTAGGAATTCAAGTAGGAATTCAAGTATGAATTCAACAAGTAATTCAAATACAAAAATAGAACAAATAGAGATAAATGAAAATGGAAAAAGTATAAAACCTATCAAAATAGGTTATTATGGTAATGATTTTGTTCCTATATTAGATGAGATTATATCCATTTCAAATAAAATGATATCTACTTATAATAAAAATTTTTTAGATGAAGATTTTTGTGAATCTTTTGCGATTGCATTTAAAAAAAATCTTTACAAATTAAGTATTCATGAACTCAATGCAATGAATAATAGTATTCAAAAAAATGAAGAAGATATTATTTTATTTTTTAAAGAACTACCAACAAATGAAAATAAATATTCAACAGATATTTTTAATGAAGAACTAAATGAACATTTTTTAAATAAAAACTTTAAAATTAATATTGATAAACTAAATGAAATTTTTTTAAAAAATGAAAACATGAAAGAGAATGAAAATTCTAAATTAAATCAGCAATCAAATAAAGAATCAAATAAAGAATCAAATAAAAAAAGAATTCATTATACTCCTAAAAAAATAAATTATATAAATATTGAACATATTAAAAAGGTAACTAGAGAAAATAAAAATAACACTCAAAAAGGAGGAAAAAATAAAAATATTCCAAAAAATAACAATGAAAATAAAGAAGAAAATAATGAAAATAAAAACGAAAATCAAGAAATGAATAACCAAGGTGAAAATGAAAATCAAGAAACAAATAATGAAGGTGGGAATGGAAATGGAAACCAAGAAATAAATAATAAGAATCAAAATGAAGTAATCATTGAATATGAATACCAAAAAACAAAACCATCACAAAAATTGAATAAACCATTTCAGAAACAAACATTCAATAAACCATTCCAACAACAAACATTCAATAAACCATTCCAACAACAAACATCCAATAAACCATTCCAACAACAAACATCCAATAAACCATTCCAACAACAAATATCCAATAAACCATTCCAACAACAAACATCGAATGAATTATTTCAAATTAAAGAACCATTCATTACAAATAGTAATAATGAATATATATTTAAAGAATCGAATAAAGAAAATAATTTAAATTCATTTATTGAAAATAATGGAGTAAAGGAGGAAGAACTTGAAAAAGAACTTGAAAATAAAAGTGCAATGAGCATTAAAATACCAAATCAGATATCAGAACTTTCTAAAAAAATGCAGAA
>Ga0209189_1001744_pt1 | contig 15921 bp, 11 predicted proteins | sample C_130820_EF_Meta_FD_187308 | JGI IMG/M metagenome (GOLD analysis project Ga0209189, IMG submission 187308) | Freshwater microbial communities from Lake Croche, Canada to study carbon cycling - C_130820_EF_MetaG (SPAdes) (version 3) | ecosystem: Environmental > Aquatic > Freshwater > Lake... | reverse complement strand
CAGTGCGGCGCCGCCCTTGATTAGAATTTAATAAGAGTCCGGTTTGAGAGCAACAGGTATTTTGCCAGATTTTGCGTCAGATAATTACTGAAAAATCGAATAGTCATGGAAACAATGAGTCTCTAATGCCTGAATTCGCGCCACACTGAGCGCATTTCAAAGCCAATCCCCCGCTGGCTCGACGTCCACCCACCCTCCGCGTCTCCGCGCGAGTCCAATTTCCAGCAAACACCCACTCAATTCAGCGAAGAGCCGTTGTTCGCGGGTGTTGAAACAGGCGCGCGCGTTCGACGCGGCAGTTCTGGATTCCCTCCAGAAGGCTGCGGCCGGTGGCTTGCCTGATGTGAGTTTATTCATGCTTGCGCTCCGTGTCTTATGGGTCGGCGTGTCGCAGCGCCTCACTTCTCGACCTCCTGCAGGCCTTGCACCTTCATGACGCCGGCGTCGTAGATGGCTGCCGGATCGTATGGCGCGCGGGCCTGGTTTTCCTCGCGCACCCGCGAGCGGTAGGTGTCCTTGTCGGGCGGGTCGGGACGGTATTCGTCGCGCCTCAGGCCAATTTTCTCGAAGGGGATGCGCTGGAAGCCTGGCGCCGGGACGAACTCCGGGCGGAAGGCGAAGTTCAGCGCCGCCGGGTTCACAAACGCCTCGTCCGTGATAGGCATCATGGGTTGCGAATCCACCATGCCATCGGGCACTTTGTTCAGCCAGATGGTATCTTTTATGGCGTCCATGCTGTAGTTTTGCGCGATTTTCATTAAGACCGGGCTGAACGGATCACTCTCCATCATGCGCTTGAAATCCGGGTAAGCCTCGCTCCACGGCGCCTTCGTCCAGCCCTGCACGCCGCAGATTTGCTCGGCCTTCCAGCGGAAGTCCGTCTTGTCGCCGCGCTTCAGTTCGCCGGAGTTGTATTTCGGTTCTTCGGCGCGGTTTCCATCCGCGTAGGAACCCACCTGATACACGTTGATGTAATTTTTGATAAAGATGTTATTGGTGACAGTCTGCGCCGCGCCGCCATTGCATAACACCACGCGGCAGCCCACCTTGTAAAAGACATTGCCAAAGGTGGTGTCGCCCGCGTCCAAATCGTCGTAATAAAACCCGTTCACCGCGTGCGCCTGCGGCAGGCTGAACACATGGTGCAGGAAATTGTATCGGTTCACATTTCCGAACGACGTCCATTGCGCGCCGGTGTAGGTGACGCCCCAGTCGTCGAGCTCCTTGAGCACGGAGTAGAATTCGTTGTATTCAAAAACGTTGTCGTTGCCGCCCCAAATGACGGCCCCGCCGGGCATGTCGTGAATTAGATTGTGGCTGAAAAGGATGCCCACTCCCCTGAGGTTCAAGCCGCGGTGGTTGGTGCAGTCGTGGATGTGGTTGTTGGTGATGATGAAGCCGTCGGGCACGATGCGCGGCGGCTTTTGCGCGGTGTCCCATTTGTAGTCCGCTGGCTTGGTGCCGGCCACCAGCAGGGGCACGCCGCAGTGGTGGATGTCGCAGGATTGCACGCGGCTGTTGCGTCCGCCAATGATGCGCGCCGCCGTTCCGGAGAGGTTGCGCAGGGTGCAGCCCAGGATGCTCACGCTCTCGCAGTCGGTCGCGACCAGGGCGGCCGAGGCGTCCTGCATCACCAGGCCGCGCAAGACCACATGGGAGGCTTTTTTAAGCGAGATCAATTCATGGCCGCCCGCGATGGCGACATCCGTCGCCGCGCCCTGCAACGGCCACACGTAGAGCCAGCCGTCGCGTTTGTCGAAGAACCACTCGCCCGGCTGATCCAGCTCGCTCAACATGCCGGAAACAAAGACGCGCCGGGGCAGTTTCTCCGTGCCTTTGAAACCATACATGGATTCCCGCACCAACTTCACCCGTCCGTCCGTCACGCTGGCGATCGGGCTGCTTTCCTGGTTCCAATCGGCGCAAAAATACCCGCGCAAGATCGGCGCGCTGAAATCCGCCGCCAGTTCGCCCGTCCAGTCGCCACTCCATTTCTCGCGCAAGGTGAACTCGCCGCCGATGGGCGCCTGCTTGCTGGAAGTCGGGCGCGGGGTCTTGGTGCGCCCGCCCATCCAGACGGCGCCGGGCGAGAGGATTTTCGCCGCATGCGCATAGCCAGCGTTCGGCCAGCGCGCCAGCGTGAGCGCGTTTGCGCCGGACGCCAGCATGGCGTTGCCGGCGGAGAGGCTCTTGGCGATGGGCTCCTTCACCCGTGCCGCGACCACCTGGTTCCGCGCGGCGGCTTGCAGGAACGAGGCACTGGCGGGCGCGCCCCCGGCAGGCACCGGTTTGAAATCCGCCGCCGGGATGTTGACGGCGCCGCTCAGGACGGCCTGCCCGTCGTGAACCGCGCGAATCGTGAACGGCGCCTGCTCCGTGCCGGAAAGCGCGGCGTCCAGCGTCAAGGTGCGCGTCACGGCGTAGGTGCCGTCCGCCAGCCAAATGGTCGTGCCGGCGGGCTTGCCGCTATCGCGCACCGCCTTCAGCGCCCGCTCCAGGCTGCGCCACGGGGCGGCGACCGTGCCGGCGGCGGCGTCGTCGCCGGTCGGGGAAAGATACCATTGCAGGCCGGACGGCACTGCGGGATCGGTGGCGGTTTCGGTTATGCCCATGTCGGCGGAGTGGGCTGTGACTGCCAATGCCATGACGGCAATGAATGATGTGATAAGGGATCTTTTCAATTCATTTTTGTGCTTAAGAGTAGGATAAAATAGTTCGATCTTGATGGAGGCCCCGGCGTTGTTGGCGAGGCCGATTGATCCCGCCGGAGCCCATGGCTCACTGAGGGAGCGGCACCTCGGGCCAGCTTTGATCCTGCTCGATCTGTTTGCCCTTTTTCACGCCATAGAGGTTTCTTTCGGCGGGGTTGACGGGCAGGGCCTGGATGACGGGTTGCGTGTTCATGCCGGCCGGATGAACCAGCACTTGTTCGCCTTTCTTGAGATCGATGCGCCACTCGCCGGGCGCGAGTTCGGTGGCGTCGTGTTGGCGCGTGCCGGAAACTGTGAGCGGGCCCTTCCAATCGGCCACTCGGAGGATGCAGGGTTCGCCGGCTTCGCTTTGCAGTGAAACCCATTGGGTTTTCCCTTCGTTGCGGGCGGCGCTGACGAGGAAACCGTCCATCGCGCGGAGTTGATGGAACGCGGCTTGTTTCCATGCGGAAGGCACGGCGGGGAAGACACGGATTCTTCCGCCCCAGCTTTGGAGCAGGAGGTCCATGGTGGCGGAGGCTCCGCTGAGAGGGGTTTCAATGGTTGGGAAGCGGGCGCCGCCTTCGGCATACATCGCGTTAGGCAGGAGCGTGCTGCTGCCGGTTTTGCCTGTCAGGAAATTGTGCAGCATGCCGTGCGCCTCGTCACCCATGCCGAGGGATGCGTAGAGCGAGGTGCCGCCGGTGTAGGAATAGCCGCAGAGCCCCTTGCCATCGCCGATCTTGTGCCAGTGGATCACGGATTTCACGACGAGATCGCGGTCGGCGGCGGAGTTGGGATCGAGCTGATAGAGCGGATAGAGACCGATCAGATGCGAGAAATGCCGGTGGGACATGTCCACTGCCTGGTCGCTGCCGATGCGCAGGCCGTTGTCATCGACGGGGTAAGGGATGAGCTCGGCGAGAATCCGTTTCCACTCGGTGGCGGCGGGATCGGCGGGCTTGCCGGAGCGGGCGTCGGCTTCGAGCAGGGAGTTGAGCAGCCAGCGGAGCATGGCGAGGTTGTAGTTGGTATTCGGGAAGGTTTTGAAGCCTTTGTATTCCGGTGATCCCATCGCGTTGAGCTCGAGCTTGCCCTCGGCATTTTTCTTCAGACGCGGCAGGTAACCGGCGAGCACGGCCTTGGCCTTGGGCGTCCACTTTTCATGAACCGCCGGCCAGTTTCCGGCGAAGCGGAGCTGCCACCAGTAGTTGTGCATCGCCCATGCCCAGTCGCCGAGCCCGGGGTGGTTGATGCGACCGCCGAACAGTTCGTCAAAGTGTGCGTCCACCACATCGAGGTAGTTTTTGCCGAGTTCCAGACGGTTGCCGGCATAGACGGGCCAATACGTGAGCTGGACGTTGAGGTTCCACCACATGCCCGGCCATATGGAGGTGCGGAACCACGGGCCGAACAGATCGACCGCCGGGCCATCCTCGCGCGAGGCGGCGGCAATTTTGTAAATCTGGATCCAGTAGAACGCCTCCATCCGCGCTTCCGGAATGGTGAGGAAGGCGTTCGGATAGAATCCGTGCCACCATGCGCGGTGGGCCGATAGAATCCCGTCAAATGCGGCCGACTCCGCATCACGCACGTCCTTCACGGCGACTTCGGCTGATTTCCCGGCGGCTGGGATTTCATTGGCGGTGGCGACGAACAGGGTGGATGCCCGCGCTCCGCTGTCGCGTTTTTCCAGCCATGCCGTGGCGAAATCACCGCCGGCCAATAGGGACTGCACGCAGACCGGCAGGCCGTCCTTTTCGGATAGCACAGGGTTCGGATTGGTCACGTATTTGGCATCGGCGGCTTCTTTCGGGGCAATCTGCGCCCGCGGCGATGCGGGGTTGCCGGGCCGGAAATCCCATTTCCATTCGGCGGGTTTTCCATCGGAGGTTTTCTCGGTCGAACTGACTTGGATGATCTGGACCATGCGGTCGCGCGGAGTGAAGGCGCGGAATTTCAACTCACCGAGATCGGTGGTGATGGTGCCGGTAATCTCCGCATTCCACAAATCCTGCCGCATCGTGCCATCCAGGATTTTTCCGGCAGGGCGGAGTGCCATGCGGCCAATGTCGAGACGCGGGAAATCCCAAAATAGCGAAGCTCCCTTCACGCCGAGCGAAGTCTTCCTGTCAGGAGCCTTGCGGTGGTCGGTCACATCGGCACGGCCGAGGTGGAAATCGACGCGGTTGTCCTTGAGCGTGGCGTAAACCATCATGCCAAGCTGGCCGTTGCCAACGAAGGCGCCTTCGTTCCACTGGCGCGGAAGCTGCTCCCAAACGAGGTCGTGCTGACCGAGGAACGCGGGCCAATCGACTTTGATCTGCGGAGCGACCGGCGCTGCCGTTGCTTTGAGAAGGGTGAATGATGCCAGCGCGAGGAGGGTGAGGAATGTCTTCATGAATGATTCTCCTTTGGGCTTGTCCGGTGTTTGTGAGTTTGATGGTGCCCGCTTGGTTAATATCCAGAATCCCGCTCAATGATCGGTGCGGAAGGGTGCGGCGGGGAGATCGGCGGCGTTATAGAGGAAGCACGGCGGATTGTTCGCCCAGCCGTAGCGCACGGCCACGGGGGCTTTTACCTCGTCGCTCGACACCACCACGGTTTCGCCGTCGATCACGGCCTTGGCGGCCACCCATTTCTTGTCGGCACCGCAGATGGCGAAGGCCTGCAATTCCGCCGGGGCGGTGGATGTGTCATCGGGAAACAACTTGGGATTCGCGGCGATTTTCAGCCCTTTGGCGTGCTGGAAACGGATGCGGATTTTGTCCGCCTCCACACTCATCGCGTCGTAGAGCGGGCCGGAGTGCTCGATATCCTCCCCGTAGACGAGTTTGCGGGCGGCGAGGGCCAGGCGGTGCCCCACGTCGGCCTTGTTGCGCGGGTGGATGTCGTTGGCCTCCCCGATGTCCACGGCGACGGCCATGGCGGTGTTGGGAACCTTCAGGGTGCGCTGTTGCAGCTCGCGGATCATTGCCAAGCCACTCTCCTCCACCGGCTGGGTGGTCGGCGCCATGAAGTTCGCCAGTTGCACGAAGAGAAAGGGGAAATCACCCCTGCCCCAGCGCGTGCGCCAGTCCGTGATGAGGGTGGCGAAGAGCTTGTCGTAATCTGAAGGTGAAGGGTCGAACCGGTTGGTCTCTCCTTGATACCAGATCACGCCTTTGATGCCGAAGGGGATGATCGGGTTGATCATGCTGTTGAAGACATGGGTGGGGGTGGTGGCCTGCGGTTTGCCGTCGGGCGGTGCGACGGGCTTAGGCACCGAGGGCTCTGGCTTGGGCGGCACGGGCGCGCGCGCGGCCGTGGCGGCGGCGGAGGCTTTCGTCCAGTCGGCCATGATCTGCTTAAAGGCGGCGCCATGTTGCTCGTTCCAGGCTTTCATTTTGGCGTCAAATTCGACCTTCAGCGCCGGAAAGGCGGCCTCCGCGGCGGGAGCGGCGGCTTTGGCTTTTTCATGTTGCGCGGCGTATTTGGCAAAGTCGGGATTGGCCTTGAGCGCGTCGAGGCTGATGAAAGACTGGATGCGCAAACCGCCATAGGCGCACTGGATGAGGCCGACGGGCAGTTTGGTGCGCTCTTGTATTTCGCTGCCGAAGTAGTAGGCCACCGCCGAAAAGCTGTCCGGCCAGCCACCGTGACCGACGAGTATTTCCGGCGTGCAAACCTGCCAGTGACCGACCAGTGACAATTTGGGATTCTTCTCCAGGGGCATGTCATCCAGTGGCGTGTAGGCGGTCGTTTGAGTGACGATAAAAAGCCGGAGCAGCGGGCGATTGGCCTTGGCAATATCCTCTTTTCCGCGGCTCGAATGGTTGATGCCGCTTGCCATGTTGCTCTGCCCGGAGCAGGCCCAAACATCGCCGACGAGCACGTCGGAAAAGGTCAGTTTATTCTTGCCGGACACGGTCAGGGTGATGGGTTCCGTCGAGCCTTGGAGCGCGGCGAGATCGACGCGCCATTTGCCACCCGCGCCGGCGGTGGTCTTGGCGGTGGCGCCCCCCGCTGTGACGGTGACTTCCTCCCCCGCAGCCGCCATGCCCCAGACGGGAAGTGTGCCCCCTTGCTGGAGCACCATGTGATCGCCGAAAATCGCCGGCATGGTGACATCGGCATGGAGGAACGGTGACGCGCCCAGGAGGAGGGCGGCCAAGATGGGGGAGGCTAAGCAGAGGGATATGCGGGTTTTCACTTTTTGTGAGGTGTGAGGGGGTTGATACTAAAACGAAGCAGCGTTTATGAAAAAAATAACCTAATGAAATCCGGTTCGAGAGGAACAAGTATTTTGCCTGATTTTGCGTCAGATTATTACTGGAAAAATCTGTTAGCAATGGAAACAATGAGTCTCTAATGCCTGAATTCGCGCCACACGGAGCGCATTTCAAAGCCAGTCCCCCGCTGGCTCGACACCCACCCTCCGCGTCTCTGCGCCTCTGCGCGAGTCCTGTTTTCAGCAAACACTCACTCAATTCAGCGAAGAGCCGTTCGGACACTTCGCTATTCCAAGTTGGTGATTTTCCCGCTGAGGCGCGGAGGAAATGTTGTCCTCGAGACTCATACCAAAAGCTGAATGCTTTTCGACTCTATCTACTGTAGCGGCGCGTCTATGACCGCCGTCCTCCCCAAGGTAGGAAAATGTTTTTGTCGAGTGAGCGTTCACCTTGACATAAATAAAAACCTTGTCATGTTTACCATTGAAAAATATTTTTACCAGCGAAATATAATCTCTCCAAAACTATGAAACAACTCCTCTCCCTCGTCTTGACAATCGCCGCCCTCTCTTCCGCCGCCGCAGCGCCGCCGCCCGGGGCGGTCGCCGCGTGGGATCCCGCGAACTCGGAGCCGCGCGGAGATTCCATCGCCATCCTCGACGCCATCGGCACCAACGCCCTCCTCTTTGGCCCGAACAGCGGGTGCAGCATCGTCGACGACCCAAAGGGCGGGGGGAAAAAGGTGCTGAAATTCCAGGGGGCCGAGGGGGAGCCCGGCGTCGGGATCAGCGCGTCCAAGCCCTTCGTGGGCGAACACGACTGGTGGATCCGACTGCGCGTGATGCCGCTGGACGGGGGCGTGAAATGGCAGACGCTTCTCGACATGATCAGGATCGAGATGCGATATGATGCATCGAAAGAGAAACTGAGCCTCATCGCCTACGGCGGCGGGACTGTCACGGTATCGTTGCTCAGGGACCAGTGGAGCGAGGTCGTCGCGAGCCTCAAAGGCAAGGAGTTGACCTTCCGCGTCGGGGAGGAGACGGCGACCTTGGAGATTCCCGAGTCCGGGCTGTTCGATAATTTCGAGCTCCCGTTTAGGCTCGGCTCCCGGGGGGCACAGGGCGGACGCCCTTTCACCGGCATGGTGTCGGACATCAGCTTCGGGGAACCCAAATGAACTCCGCGCCAAGCATGGATCGCATCGCTCCACTGGCGCTGCCGCTCGTGGCTGGCCGCTTCCAGCTTCAAACTCCGGGTCAACGCCCCGCGACGACCCCGCCGATCGAAAATCCCCTGCAAGCCAGGGGAGGTCAAATTCCTATTGATCCGCACAGATCGTGGCGCGACCTGCGTGAACCTGGAGTGGATCGCGAGCGCCCCAGAGCCCTTACTTTTCGACCTCTCCGCTTTTGGTTTCATGTTTCAGCCAGTCAGCTCTAAAAAAAATTATCCTTATTTGATGAAAAAATCCACCGAAGTCAGGCTGGCCATCGTGGGCCTTGGTTTGATGGGGGTCTCCCATGCGCGTTCCATCCTCAATGGCCAAGTGCCGGGATGCGCACTGGCGGCGATCTGTGACCAGAATACAAACGCTGCCGCAGAATTCCCTGAGATTCCATTTTTCACGGACTTCGCGCAGCTTGTGAAGTCTGGGAATATCGACGCCGTGCTCATCTGCACGCCGCACTACGCCCATACGGCGGTGGGGATCGCCGCGCTCAAGGCCGGCCTGCATGTGCTGGTCGAAAAACCCATCTCGGTAGATAAAGCCGACGCGCTCAAGTTGCTCGCAGCCCACCGCGGCTCGGATCAGGTTTTCGCGGCCATGTTTAATCAGCGCACCGACCCGATTTACCAAAAGCTCCGCCAGCTTGTGACTTCGGGCGAGCTGGGTCAGATTCGCCGCGTCAACTGGACAGTCACCGATTGGTTTCGCACCGGTGCCTACTACGCCCACGGCGGCTGGCGGGCCACATGGGCCGGCGAGGGTGGGGGAGTCTTGCTCAACCAATGCCCACACAACCTGGATCTCTTCCAGTGGATATTCGGCATGCCGTCCAAAGTGCGCGGATTTTGCCAACTCGGTCGTTATCACGACATCGAAGTCGAGGACGATGTCACCGCTTACTTTGAATACCCCGATGGTATGACCGGCGTCTTTATTACATCCACCGGTGAGGCCCCAGGCACAAATCGCTTGGAAGTCGCCGCCGAGCGTGGACGAGTGGTGCTCGAGGAGGGACGCATGGAATTCCGTCGCAACGAAATCGCCGCCAGCGAATTCAGCCGCACCACCACCGAGAAGTTTGCCGCCCCGCCGATTTGGAATGTTTCGATTCCCCTCCCGTCGCATCGTGGCGAGCAGCATGTGGGCATTCTCAAAAATTTCACCAACGCGATTTTGAAGGGCGAAACCCTTTTATCGCCCGCCGCCGAGGGCATCCACTCGGTGGAACTCGCCAACGCCATCCTGCTCTCGAGCCTCGAGGACTGCAGCGTGGAGCTTCCCCTCTCCGCTCCCCGCTTTGCCAAATTACTCGCCCGTTTGAAAAAATCTCCAACTCACTCGAAAAAATGAAAGTCACCCAACTCGCTGCCCAACTTTTCACCTGCCGCGACATCCTGAAAACTCCAGCGGAAATCGCCGCGACCCTACGCCGCGTGCGCGCCGTGGGCTATCAAGCCGTTCAAGTGAGCGGAATGGGTCCCATTGCCGAAGACGAACTCCTCCGCATCCTCGACGGCGAGGGCCTCGTCTGCTGTGCCACGCATGAGCCGGGGGATAAAATCTTGAACGACCCCCAAGCCGTCGTCGAGCGCCTCCAAAAGCTGCGCTGCCGCTTCACCGCCTACCCTCACCCAGCCGGAGTCGATTTCGGTGATGGCGACAGCATCCAGCGCCTCATATCTGGCTTGGAAAAATCGGCAGCCGTTCTCGCCTCCCACGAGATGACGCTCTGCTACCACAACCATCACAATGAATTCCGGAAATGGGAGGGCCGCACGATCTTCGAGAGGATTTTTGCCGAGGCTCCGCATCTGCAGGGCGAACCCGACACCTACTGGGTGCAATACGGCGGGGGCGATGCCGTCGATTGGTGCCAGCGCCTCGCCGGTCGCCTCCCGCTGATCCACTTGAAGGATTTCGTCGTCAATCACGAAAACCACTCCACCTTCTGTGAAGTCGGTGCGGGAAACCTCAACTTCCCGCGCATCATTGAAGCCGCTGAGAAGTCTGGTTGCCAGTGGTTTATCGTCGAGCAAGATACCACGCCAGGCGATCCCGTCGACTCGCTGGCCCAGTCGTTCCACTACCTGGCCGAGAACATTTGTGAATCCTAAAGCTATGAGTGCGGATGGAATGACTCACGCTCCAAAGGGTAAGCCTTCGCCAGTCTGCAAGTCGGGCGAGTTTGTGATGGCTGCCACACACCTCGACCATGGTCACATCTATGGCCAGTGCAACGGCTTGGTCGAGGCTGGCGCTCAAATCAAGTGGGTCTTCGATCCCGATGCGGAGAAAGTGCGAGCGTTTCAAGAAAAGTTCCCCCATGCCCGCTCGGCGCGTTCGCTGGAGGAAATTCTCGATGATCCCGAAGTGCGACTCGTCGCAGCGGCAGCCGTTCCTAATGAACGCGGCCCGCTCGGTTGCCGCGTCATGGACGCCGAGAAGGATTATTTTACCGACAAAACTCCCTTCACAAGCCTCGATCAACTCGAGCAGGCCCGCCGCACTTGCGAGGCCACGGGCCAGAAATATGCCGTTTACTACAGCGAGCGCCTCCATGTCGAGTGCGCCGTCCACGCCGGCCACCTCATCGCCGCCGGAGCCATCGGAAAAGTCGTCCAAACCCTCGGCACCGGCCCTCATCGCCTCAGTGCCTCGGCTCGACCCGCCTGGTTCTTCGAGAAGCAAAAATACGGCGGCATTCTCTGCGACATCGGGAGCCATCAATGCGAGCAGTTCCTTTTTTTCACCGGTGCCAAAAACGCCAAAATCGTTCACGCTGCAGCTGGCAATGTCGCCAACCCCGCGCATCCTGAACTCGAGGATTTCGGCGAGTGCAACCTCCTCGCCGACAACGGCGCGTCGGGTTACTTTCGCGTGGATTGGCTCACCCCCGCCGGACTCGGCACCTGGGGCGACGGCCGCCTCGTGATCCTCGGCACGGAGGGTTACATCGAATTGCGCAAATACACCGACATCACCACCTCCAATGGTGCGGATCAGCTCCTCCTCGTCGATGCTAAGGGCGAGCATCGCATTCCTTGCGCTGGTTTGGTCGGTTTCCCGTTCTTTGGCCAGCTCCTCCTCGACTGCCTGCACCGCACGGAGACCGCGATGACGCAACAGCACACCTTCCTCGCCGCCGAACTCTGCCTCCAAGCCCAGCAACTCGCCAACGCACCGGCTGCCGATTGATACCCAAAGCCGATACTTTTGGGACTTTTGGAGAGTGGCACAGGCGTCTCTCCGATCCGGTGGCGGTAGATCCCCTTCGGCCTCTTGTTTTCTTACGGTATCCCCAGGCGATCACGAAGAGTCTTTGCGCACTCTTCAAGCGGATGCCGAAACTCTCGCGGGTCACGCCGACGGCTTTCCGTAGTCAAGGCTGCGATGGCAACGGCGGCATCAATTCCCGAAGACGATCCGCCGATAGCAATGGCGGCATCCACCACGCCGGAGATCGTCTCGTCTTTCGCCTCCGAAAATCCCTCCCGGGCGATAAGTTCAATCCTTTCCATGAGTGCCCTCCGGTCCCTGGGTTTGAGACGCTGGAACTCTGGATCGGAATCCAGCAGTTCTTGCCGGACTCTGGGGTCCTTGTTGGACAGGATGACTCGCCCGGAGACGGTTGTCAGGGCGCTGAATCGCCCGCCAAGTTCTACGACGAGGCGAACGCGGTTGGAGGACTCCACTCGGGCGAGAATCACGATTTCCAAGCCCTCGAGAACGCTCAGGTGGCAGGATTCGCCAGTTACCCGGCTCAACTCGCGAAGCGCAGGCGTAGCAACTTCGATCAATCGAGCCAGGCTGGGTTGAGCGTTTGCCAATTGATACATCCGGAGGGAGAGTCGATAGCCTCCCGTCTCATCCCTCAGCACATAGCGGCGGCGCTCGAGGAGATTGAGCATTCGGAAAATCTCATTGTTTTTGCGTTTCAGAAACTGTGCAAGGGCGCTCAGCGTCAGCGGCTCGGAGCAGGCACTCAGCGCTTCAAGGATGTCCAAGCCCTTGTCGAGAGCTGGAACTGGGTAGCTGGGAATCTTTTTATTCATTTTTTCAATTGCAAGATTTTATTTTACTGATGAAACTCTACGCATGATCCCTAATATTGCAACCACTCCACGACTCCCGGAAAGAACATTTCCGATCGCCATCATTGGCACGGGTGGAATCGTGAAAGATGCGCACCTCCCCGCATACAGGAAAGCAGGCTTTCCCGTATGGGGAATCATGAATCGAACTCGTTCGCGGGCTGAAGAACTGGCTGCGGAGTTTTCGATTCCAAACGTTTTTTCGAATCTCGAGGAAATGGTCTCTGCCGCACCTGCGGATGTGATCTACGATCTGGCGTTGCCGGCCACGATGTTCGTTGATGCCTTGCGCCAATTGCCGGATCATTCGTTTGTGCTCATTCAAAAGCCGATGGGGGAAAGCATGGCTCAGGCAAAGGAGATTCTTGAGGTGTGTCGAAGCAAGAATCTCCATGCGGCGATCAATTGCCAACTGCGGTTCGCGCCATTTGTCTTGGCGGCGCGGAGTCTCATCGATGCCGGAGTCATCGGAGAGTTGCTGGACATGGAGATGCGTCTCAATGTTTTCACCCCATGGGGCTTGTTCTCTTTTCTCGAGGGCATTCCTCGCGTCGAAATCGTGTATCACAGCGTGCACTATTTGGATTTGATCCGTTCGTTCCTTGGACAGCCTCGAAGCATGATGGCCCGCACCGTGCCTCATCCCGATCTGCCCAAGCTGGCGAGCGTCTCGAGCACCATCATTCTCGATTACCCTGATCCCGTGCGCGCGACCATTTCGACGAATCACATGCATCGCTTTGGGAGCAAGCATCAGGAAAGTTACCTCAAGTGGGAGGGCACGAAGGGCGCGATCAAAGCCCGCATCGGTCTCCTCATGGATTACCCGCGTGGAGTGGGTGATGAGTTTGAGTATTGCATCCTGCGTGAGGGACAGGAACCGGAATGGGTGAAGGTGCCCATCGAAGGCTCTTGGTTTCCGGAGGCCTTCATCGGATCCATGGCCCAAGTGATGCGGGCCAAGGAAGGAAGCGAACCTAATATGCCGACTTCGGTAGAAGATGTGATCAAGACGATGGCCTGTGTTGAAGCGGCTTATGAATCGAGCCGCTTGGGTGGCGTAAAGCCGGAGGGGTATGAACATTGAACATCCAACATTGAACATCCAACACTGAACATCCGACATTGAACATCCCACATCGAGAACGCCCCTTGAATCACCCACAACCTGCTATGCAAACTTCTCCCCTTCAATATTCTATGTTGGATGTTGGATGTTCGATGTTCCTCCCATTAGTAAAGCCAGAGGGGTATGAACATTGAACATCCAGCACTGAACATCCGACATTGAACATCCCACATCGAGAACGCCCCTTGAATCACCCACAACCTGCTATGCAAACTTCTCCCCTTCAATATTCTATGTTGGATGTTGGATGTTGGATGTTCCTCCCATTATTAAAGCCAGAGGGGTATGAACATTGAACATCCAACATTGAACATCCAACACTGAACATCCGACATTGAACATCCCACATCGAGAACACCCCTTGAATCACCCACAACCTGCTATGCAAACTTCTCCCCTTCACTATTCTATGTTGGATGTTGGATGTTCGATGTTCCTCCCATTATGAAAACCCTTCGAGGCATAGCTTGGAATCACACACGAGGGTTTGTTTCCGTGGTCGCAACGGCTCAAAGGTTTGAGGAATTGCATCCGGAAGTTTCCATCCAATGGGAGAAACGATCTCTGCAGGCTTTTGCCGATGCCTCTATGGCCGAATTGGCGGATCGTTTTGACCTCATCATCATGGACCATCCGCACACAGCATTGGCGGCGACGGAGGGATTGCTCCTGCCATTTGAAGATTGGCTGCCTGGCGAATTTCTGTCGGATCAGGCTGCCAATTCCGTCGGGGGATCACATGAGAGCTATCGCTTCGCCGGAAAGCAATGGACATTGGCTACCGATGCGGCCACACCAATTGCCACCTGGCGCCCGGATTTGATGAAGCAAAACGGCCTTGCCCAGCCGCAGACTTGGGATGAGGTGCTCGCGCTCGCCCGGGGGGGCTTTGTCACCGTCTCAGCCTTTCCCATCGATGTGCTCATGCACACCTACATGTTCTGCGAAGCGCTCGGAGAAACGCCATTCACTATCGACGGCGAACTCGCATCCCACGAAGTTCTCGCGGGAGCTCTCGAGGAACTCCAAAAGCTCGTGGCCCTTTGCGATCCAGCCTGTCTTACGCGAAACCCGATTCGCACGGCGGAATGGATGGCTGAGACCAGCGAGTCTCGCGGTGCGTATTGCCCGTTCGCCTATGGCTACTCAAACTATTCGCGACCGGGTTACAGCTCGCATCTCCTTCAAGCAGGGGGCTTGGTGACCCATCAGGGGAAGCGCTTGCGCTCGACGCTCGGCGGAGCTGGTATCGCGGTTTCGTCAAAAACAAAGCATCCGCGTGCCTGCATGGATTACGCAGCGTTTACAGCCTCGCCCGCCATTCAGAAGGGCGTCTATTTCGAATCCGGAGGGCAACCCGGTCATCGGGGAGCATGGACGGATGATGCCGTCAATGCCGCCAGCTCCAACTTCTTTCGTGACACGCTGCAAACTCTCGATGAGTCCCTCCTGCGCGGGAAGTTTCCCGGCTACATGGCGTTTCAGGATCTCTCGACCCCGCTCGCCCACGATTGCGTGGCGGGAAGATCAAAGCCCGTCGAAGCCGCCCGCGAAATCAACCGCATCTATCGGCAGTGCTGGGAAGGACAAATCTAATTTTATATGTTCCATTCCATTGCTTTTGATGAATATCAACTCAACGATACGCGGGAGACGATAGGCCGCACGATCACCGAGACCGACATCGTGCTCCATGCTGGACAAACGGGAGATTTTTTTCCGCACCACATGGATGCCGAATGGTGCAAGACTCAGGACTTCGGTCAACGCATCGCCCATGGCACATTAATCTTCAGCGTCGCCGTGGGAATGACAGCGACCGTGATAAACCCGTTAGCCTTCAGCTACGGCTATGATCGACTGCGTTTCATCAAGCCAGTTTTTATCGGAGACACCATTCGGGTGAAGATCACGATTGCCGATAAGAAAGATCACAAGAAACCCGATTTCGGAGTGGTGAGCGAAAGGCTGGAAGTCTTGAACCAACGAGGAGAAACGGTGATGGCTTGTGAGCATTTGCTTCTGGTCAGCAGACAGGTGGAAAACATCCAACATCGAACATCCAACATTGAACGTTGAAGTGATGAATGCGGAAAAGGTAAAGTATGATCTTGAGGGGCGTCTTTTGGAGTTCGCCGTTCGTGTTATTAAGTTGTCCGAGTCTCTGCCTGAAACACGAGCGGGGAATCATGTGGCTGGGCAGCTTTTACGTTCGGGCACCGCTCCTCTTCCAATGCACGGGGAGGCACAAGGAGCAGAATCTCCCCGCGACTTTCAGCACAAACTGCGATTGGCACTTAAAGAGCTGCGCGAAACGCTGCGGTGGCTAAAGTTGGCCCAGGCAGTTCCGCTTGTGAAGCCCGCCTCGAAACTCGACCCCATTATTCAAGAATGCGACGAGTTGATCCGAATCTTCGTTGCCAGCATCCGAACCTCCGAAAGCAAAACGAAAAAAACAAGATGAACATCGAACATCCAACACTGAACATCCAACATCGAGAGAAGACCTCGAACCACCCCCAACGCTCAACGAACAGCTGCTTACTTCAACATTCGATGTTCGATGTTG
>Ga0209189_1001743_pt1 | contig 15945 bp, 20 predicted proteins | sample C_130820_EF_Meta_FD_187308 | JGI IMG/M metagenome (GOLD analysis project Ga0209189, IMG submission 187308) | Freshwater microbial communities from Lake Croche, Canada to study carbon cycling - C_130820_EF_MetaG (SPAdes) (version 3) | ecosystem: Environmental > Aquatic > Freshwater > Lake... | reverse complement strand
CTGATGGCAGACATTGAGGAAACCGTTATTCAACAGGACCGCCAGTTTCTCACCGAGGTAGCACGCTCTCTGGGCCTACCTGTCGCTGATGTCCTTCGCAAGTGTCTTGGCACTGGTGCCGACCAAAAGGTCGCTATAGTCGGTGAAGAGGTTGGCGCATGTCCCTGGTGGACGGAGACCAATGGTCTCTGGCGACCCTGCACTCGTCTGCGCCTCACACCCACGACCGCATGCCAGCACCATCGTAATCCCGTGGGATGTCGACTGGGATCTGATCTAGATCTGCCAGAAGCCGTGCCTCTGCTCTTTGAAGGTGAGGTCTATTATGTGGGAGAGACCGTGTGGCACGAGGATGGGGAGATTGTGCCACTTAGATTCAAACGCATCGGCCATCATGGGCGATGCCTTTGGGTAGCGATGAGTAACCGTCAGGTTACGAAGAGCAACCCGTAGGGTAGCTGACCTACGGTCAGCAGTTCACCCGTAGGGTAGCGATAAGCAACCCGTAGGGTAGCTGACCTACGGTCAGCGTCGGGCTAAAGTTTTCATGTACTTAGGATAAGCAATGGACATATCGGGGGGACCAATTGACTTAGAGCCTATAGACATGCCAAGCGAATCGCTAGCCCCATTCAACCAAATCAATCATACCCCCATGTTTTCTCTCGGTGTACAAAATCCCCATAAAAAACGGCGCCGGCAAATTAAACCCATTATTGTAATGCCGCAACTAGCATGGACGCACCGTATAAAGACTCTGGTCGAGCCCGGTTATATTCGTATCCTGGACCGACCAATGGGCGATGTTTTTACACTTGACCTTTGGTCGCATGATATGACCCTGACGCAGTGGCGCGACGTTATTACAGAAGCAGAGCGCCCTCGGACGAGTCCCACGCTTATACCCGAAGACTATGGTGAGCGAGTCCGCGCAGTTTTCACCACCAATCAGCGTAAACGCTGGCTGGCGCGCATTGTATACCAGCGGTGGTCCCAGCTAGTCATGAAACGTCGGACACAATGTAATGTGGACCTGATTGAAATGGGTCCGGTGGCCGACGCCGACGCTCTTTTTTTTACGGACACGACGCACAGGCAAATGTACCGGTTTCATTATCGTGATGTGTTCACCAATCTGATGTCAAACATCTGTCTGTGCGACGAAATGCTGCCGACACCACGAGCTCCCACGAACCCATGGACAAATACCAAGCTTACCCTGGCCCAGACTATCGGTATCTGCCAGCATCTCGCCGCCGACTATGGGCGCCGAGCCAAGTGTCCACCGGTGCTCTTCTCGGCGTTCTGGGCCTCACGATTTGATTTGCGCCGGTTTCGCCAGGAGAATTCGTCGCTGCTCGCCCAGTACGCCATTGCTAGTTACTTTAAGGATCTTCATGATGATAACATGGGGGTGGTGTACGATACCATCTTTAATCTGCTGTCGGCGAGCATGTTCCATTTTTCACCGGCGGCGATACGCCGCTGGTTGGCGCTGCCCCAGACACCTCTACACCGTGAATGGCTGGCCTTTGTGCGGGACTACACGATGTATGTGAATCTCCATGTTCAGACGCGGGCTCGATGGGTATCGGACCTCGTTATTTATGCAGAGGCTCAAGATCTGTATCACGACATTGGTCTTACACAACAGCATCCCACCACGCACAATCTGACCTACAACCACAATCACAATCAAAATTTGGATAACATAGCGTTAATTTCGTCCATTACATTGCCCATGGAGCAACTCTTTCTTATTCAGAATGCTTTGTTACGATTGTAGAGCGGAAGCTCTACAACGGTTAACAGAGCGGGAAGCTCTGTTACGATTGTAGAGATGGACGGTACTGAAATTATCCCCGGTGTATGGGTTGGCAATCGGCGTGCGGCTACTGGACCATGGTTAGAGGCTCACAAGATTCAGTCTGTGTTTAATTGTACGAAGGACCTGCCCTTTCATCCGTCTGTGCGACAGTATAGAGTACCCGTCGATGATAACCTGGAGCAGATAGAAATTCAACATATGGCGCTATGGGCCCCGGAGATTGCTCTAAAAATATTGCGAGAATATCGGAAAGGACCGGTGCTAATTCACTGTCATGCGGGAATGCAGAGATCGACTGCAGCATGTGCCTTCTTTCTGTTAGCATTGACGGGTCGGCCGTTGGCACATGTGATACATATGATAAAGAGTAAGCGCCCAATTGCCTTTCATCCGAGCGCCAATTTTGGCCCGGCAATGTATGCCTTTGAAGCGGAATTAAACACGGTTAAAAATAAGTTGGTACGATAAATGGAACCTATTGAGTTGAGCATCACAGAGGTGGCTAGGCCTACGACGAAGTCTGAAGAGCAGAAGGCTAAGGAGGCTAAGGAGGCTAAGCCAAAGGCTAAGCCTATATCTCTCGCAAAGGGCATGTTTCGCAGAATGTATGGATTTATGCGCTAACCGAGCCGATGACTCTTTCCTGTAAACGCGCCTGTCGGACCCGCTTGGGGTAAGGGGACCATCTGGCTAAAGTCTATTTCTTCTAGCTGTGGCTCTGCTTCTGCAGAAGCAGAAGTAGAAGCAATCTCCAAGTTTACATCACAATCCAAGATACATGCGGCAGACACATCGGTTCCGTCTGCCGCCTGTATGGCGATAATATCATAGACCCCACACGACAACACGAGCTCGGCTCCCACAGACAAGCACGACCACACCCCCAGCGCCGCCGTCATCTCTTCTAGACTCGCACACTCACCCCTCGGCTTCAGAGTAATGGACCCCGCCGTCGGCAACGCCACCCGCTCTAATTCCACAAATTCCAGCGGACACCCTGCTAGTTCCCACATCCAGGTCGGAATACGGCATCCCTGGATATCTGCCGGCACAATACGGCCCACCGGATTTCCACCCACTCGCATAAAGGTCGGCATATCATCTGGACCGGCATACTGCTCCCACATGGTCAGCGGCACCTGTATCTGGTCCGTATCGGTCTCATATACTAGTACATCCAAGTACATGCTAGCCCACACTAAAGACCTACTACGCTCAACTTTTTTACGTGTCAAAAGGAGAATGTCACTGACGCCTATGCGATTCGCCGACCACATGGACGATATCTTTGACCGTCTTGATGATCTCACCCTCCTCCAGCGCCACACCATCAAAGAACGCTATCGGTTTCTCATGACTGAATATCGCCGCCGCTGTCACATCTATGCAGCCCTCTTTTACTCGTTTCGCCTGACAATGACGGTGGGCTCGCTTGCCGTGCCAGCCCTTCTGAGTATACAGAATACACCAGGCTCCGCCAATTATCTTTACTGGATGACATGGGGCATATCACTCGCAGTGACTACGGCCAACGGAATCATGACGCTCTTCAAGCTTGATAAGCGATTCTTCATGCTCCACGCTACTGCTGAGCAGCTGCGCTCGGAGACCTGGCAGTTCGTGGCTCTCTCAGGTCGTTATTCGGGCCACCATGGCAATCACAAGCCCACCCACAGCAATCAGTTTATCTATTATTGCTCGCAACTGGAAAAAATAAATATGGCCCGTATCAATGATGAGTATGTGAAGACCGGCGACGAAACGAAGCAAACCGCGGAATCAAAGAAGGACGCCGCTGTTCCCACACCATCCGAAAAATACTCCCTTGAATCGCCTAGCAAAGATTCCGTGACTACAGTAGAGGAAGATGTCATCACGTTGTCAGTGTCCGAAGTGCCGCCGGGCGGGACACCCATTTTGCCTGGCGCACCGCAAAAGCTGTAAGGGAAGTCCACTATCGGGCTCGGAGCCAACCTATAATCCGGGGCGCTACAATCAGAGCCCGATTGTTCGGAGTCGGCATAATTGTTACGATTATTCCTTTGATATCGTAGATCCTACTGAGCGAGAACGCTTTCATCAGCCGGGCGGCACCAAGAAATTATCGGCAAATCTGTATAGGCGCGGCGGACGCACGTGTAGGAATGTGTCCTATCTTATGCGTAAGGATGTACCGGATCTGCGGCGATCTACATTTCGCCGACGGTGCCCGCGGGGCTTTAGTAAGATTGCGCTCGTCGTTGATCCAGACAGAGACTATCATTTTTATAGGCAAGACAGCGACGGCTACTGGAGCCACAAGGACGGCGAGAATCCGGTGAAACGCTATGATGCAAATGGTGCGCCAATCTGGAATCCGCAGAAGGCCGCACGGGATTATCGTCCCAATGGTCTTCGGCTGAATTATAATAAGTTTTGCGGTTTCTACTGTGCTCCGCGCAGGAATATTACTTTGGCTCGTTAGCCTTTGGCTCGTTAGCTACTGGTTCAGCCGGTAGAATAGGACTCTTCGGTGCCAGGTGTCGTAGCGCATGTTTAAATGACCATCGGTCCTTAGGGTCAAACATCGTAAGACCTTTCATGACATCGCGCACGCCCTGATCTTTGTACACCTCGGAGAGCTTAAATGTAAATGGCGTGACGTGGAGCATTTCTCTCCATATAGATATCATGAGTAGGCCGATGCGCCAGCAATCAATCTTTTTGCCATATTCTTTCAAAAAATTGGCCTGCTCCGCCTCTGATTGACCTGTGCGGTTTACAACCGCTTCTAAGTCAGCCAGCGCATTGGTCCCGAACATAGTTTCAATCAAACGATATTCGGTATGTTCCCTGAGTTCGGCGATACCTTTCTCAATCTCATAGCCCGATGGGCGCATGCGCAGAGCATGGATTTCGGGCGCCGTCCACAGATACTTGGACTTAAATGTCCGACCCAGATTCGCGTCACTCCAGCGTTTGACATCAGCAATCCGAAATCCGAGGCCGAAATCAATGTAACGTGCGACATTGAGCTTGTCAACTAGGACATTACCAGGATGAATGTCATTGTGAACATACCCGGCGTTCTGGTAGATGATACCACCCTCTAGCAGATGAATTAAGATGGGCTTCAAATACTTCATACAGCGCGCCGGGTCATGCATAAATTCGTCTATAGTCTTGCCCCCATCTGGCATGATCATCATGGTCAGTTTTGCCGACGGATGTTCCTTCATAACTCCACAATCCTTCGTGACGGCGGCAGGCAGCGGCGCCGGTTCACAACTCTCCGTGGGCAGCGCAAAATAGAGGTCGGCGAGTGGCAGACTCATGATGGCCTTGCCTATGCGGAGTTCATCGTCCGTTTTTTCAATAGTGATTTTGCCGACGGCAGGCAGACCGTGAATCTCGCGGAATACTTTGCCGCCAGCACAACGTGGTGCAGGAATAAATGTACATCCATATACTCCTTGTCCGGCTAACACTGGTTCCATCCCCTAATAGTGGCGGCTGTTTAGGAGGCGCTAAATAGCCGACAACAGTAAGGGATGAACTGGTTTACGGTCACTGTGCTAGTCCTATTAGCGGTCTATGTGCTTACCGAGACGGTCACCGTAGAGGGCTTCGTGGGTCTGCGCTCGGATGTGGCTGAAGAAGAATACGGCTGGACTCGTGATCTGCGCTACAAGTCTGTTAATGTGGACGTTCAGGGCCTGGGTGTCGGGACGGATTTCTGTCGTGCCGTGTCACGAGGCACGGAGACCTCGCTGCGTATCTCGTGTGCGCTAGGCGGTCGCGATGGCATGAATACTATGGAATACAATACACCCACGGTGGGCGAGGGATTTCGCATGAGCCGTGACGAGTATTGGAAGATGCGACCTCGTGGGGGTCGCAACAGAGCCAACTACTGCCGCATAGTAAAGGATATCACGGGCGAATGGTATGCGAGTTGTGTGGTCCCAGGCTTCGCCGGTGAAGAGCGCGACACGGATCCTGGTCCAAACATCGCCGATCTGCTAGAAGCCTATGAGGGTATCCTGGTCTGGTGGCGATGGCTGGATGATCAGACAAACTATGCAGGGGACCTGACCTATACTCCGGTGGGGCATCCCGAATTTCCCACCCTAAATGCGACCGTGTCGCGGGGTCTGGAACTCAATCGTTGGCCGATTGCTGCCCAGGAGGCCGGTCTACCAAAGCCACCGGCTCTAGATTATCTGCGTCTCGGCGACTTTGGCGACGCACGCTCGCTGCGGGCCATCGCGACATGGGTATGGTGGGACAATCATGAGGACTCCACCATTTTGGAGCTGATTGATCACAAGAGCGGGGACCGTATCGTGCTAGGACTCTATGGGGGCGGAAAGACTCTTGTGAGTATGGATTCTGCCCTCAATGTGGTGGAGACGGCGACATACTACTTTGAGATATGGGAAGGTCGGCAACGCATCTTCCGCCTTAACGCGCCGATGTCGGCGGGGCGCATCGGTGCGTGGCAGCACGTGGCGGTCACCACGGTCGGTACGGAGGACTGGCAGACGACGTGGCAGTTCTGGATCGATGGTGTCATGGTGGCGGAGAGTGCGGGCCGCATGAGTCCGGCCATGGAGATGACGGAGAACTACATTGGCCGCAAGCTGCGCGGCTGTCTTCGCGATTTCCGTATGTACAGCACGCCGTTTGGCCCGCGCATTGCAACTGCTATTGAGTGGAGCCGGCCCACGCTGCATCCCACACCGTAAAAGTTGAACTCGGCGCCCCTGCACCTACACAACCAATGACTGCAAGACTACAAGCCCAACGCCAATTTATTGAGGCCAAGCTACTGAAATCCAAGCTATTTGACAAGTATGGTCTAACTCTTGTTGATCCAAACGATGTCATCATTCGTTCCATGATGGGGGAATTGCGGAATGTAATACATACCTTCTTTCAAGGAGGTCTGTATTCTGAAAAGAAGTGTGAGCACTGTGGAACCACTGATGCAAAACAGTATGAACGCGCGCATAACAGAGGAGATTCTCGCAGTAGCTTGGCGCTTTCTGCCTTGCAGCGAATTCGCCCTGACGAAACACAGTCTATCACTCAGAAAGCATTCATGCTAGCATTTATTGAGGAGCATTCACATGTGCCCCTTTGGTATCTGTGCAAGGCTTGCCATGTGAAGTATGATGCAGAGGACTAAACATATCAAAAAGTTGACCCCTGTCAGTCGCAGGCCGACCTCAATACGATGTCCCTTCGCAGATTAAAGTCCGAGCTCGCCGAGCTACAGAAGGACCCACCTGCAAATTGTACGGCTGGTCCTGTATCGGAGAATGATATTTCAACATGGGAGGCCATGATCTTTGGTCCCGCTGACTCACCGTTTCAGGGCGGCATGTTCTCGCTCTCCATTCGGTTTCCGTCAGATTATCCGTTCAAGCCGCCGATTGTTACGTTCAAGACAAAGATTTATCATCCGAATATCAACGCATCCGGTGGAATATGCCTTGATATTCTGAAGAGTCAGTGGAGCCCTGCGCTCACGATTAGTAAGGTGCTTCTGAGCATCCTGAGTCTGCTTACGGACGCCAATCCGGATGACCCACTGATGCCGGAAATTGCCCGCATCTATCGGAATGATCGCGAGGCATACAATGAGACGGCTAAGGCCTGGACACAGCAGTATGCGATGTGACTTAGACACGGAAAATCTCCCCGGTTACATTATCGATATACAGGGCGGATGCTCCTGCAGCAGATGCTCGTGTAGCAACGGGCTTCACAAAAAAGCCTCCTGTGGCGCCAGAAAAGGCTACTCCAGAAGCATTCAGGACAATAGAATTTGCACCTTGATTTACCTTACCGGCAAGAGCGCCAATGGCAACAGAAAAATTACCCTGATTATTTTGCCCTGACTGCACTCCCAATGCTACAGCACCTATGCCCTGTGATACATTTCCCGCATTCCCTCCAATAGCACATGCAGCTGACCCCTGTCCACCATGGCCTGCTAATACCCCAATAGCTACAGCATCGGTGCCTTGGCCATTGTTACCCGCATCATTACCAAACGCTACTGCCTGATCTCCTTGACTGGCCTGTCCCGCGCCATACCCAAATGCTAGAGCATTCTTGCTTTGGCCTACATTACCTGCTTGATATCCGATCGCTATCGCATATGAACCCTGTCCGGTAAGTCCGGCTTCCGAACCAATAGCAATAGAGGATTCTGCTTGATTGGTTGTTCCCGCGAACCAGCCGATAGCAATACCAGAATCTGCTTGACTTGTTTTACCGGCATTGAGGCCAATTGCAATGGCGTTACTTGATTGATCCGTAAAACCTGCATTATCCCCAATAGCTACGGCGTAAGATTTCTGACCGGTATTTCCAGCAAACCTGCCAATGGCTACTGAGGAAGACCCCTGACCTGTAGCCCCCGCTCCCAAACCGATATGGACTTTCGTTGCGCGAGTGCGCAGATCACCTAGAGTAGCCGTGCCGCTGACATCTAGGTTGCCAGACATGACTAAGTTACCAGAGCCGTCAATCGTGACCGTAGATGTGCCGAAGGTTCCACTCGCATCCACAAAATAGGGCACGCTGCCTTCTATTGGATAGTCGCCATTGACATCCTGAAAGATGAGCTCGCGTGTCTTGAGGCGTTGAAGATCTTCTGTTCGTTTCTGGTAGGATGCCATTTTCATCGGTGTAACGATTATCTTTTGTCTAAAACTTCGCAGACCGGAGAGTAGCTGCCTTAATTATAACATATCTCACCCGTGGTTGGATTATAATATAAAGCACTGAAACCAGTTAATGATGTGATATTACGCACAGGTTTCACGAAAAATCCTCCTGTCGCGCCAGCAAGGGGAGCCCCAGAAGCATTTAGGACAATAGATGTGTCACCTTGATTTGCTGTAGCCGCTTGAAAACCTATTGCGATTGAATTTGTGCCTTGATTTTGATTACCTGCTCCATAACCAATAGCTACTGAGTATGATCCCTGGTTATTGATTCCAGCAGATGTTCCAATGGCTATTGCAGAAATGGCTTGATTAGTACTACCTGCAAAATCCCCAATGGCGACGGAGGAAGACCCCTGACCGGTATTTCCAGCAAACCTGCCAATGGCTACTGTTTTATCTGATTGACCTGTAGCCCCCGCGCCCAATCCGATATGGACTTTCGTTGCGCGAGTGCGCAGATCACCTAGAGTAGCCGTGCCGCTGACATCCAGTGAGCCAAAGTGCCCTGAGCCACTGACATCCAGGTCGCCAGGCACAACTAAGTTACCGGAGCTATCCAACGTGACCGTAGATGTGCCAAAGGTGCCACTTGCATCCACGAAGATCCCAATAGCACCTTTCGCCGGATAGTTACCACTGGGATCCTGGAACACGAATTCATTTGTCTTCAGTTTTCGCCAATCACTGATACTCTTCAAATAGCCATACATTTTCATTGGGGCGCCTGTTTTTCGTTAGCCGTATAACCTAGCTTGTCCAGACCTAAAATCCTCTGGATAAGGTCTGTCCAGACCTAAAACCCTGCAGTCAAAGTAAGGGAATGCCAACGTCGGCACTGCTCCAACTCGTGGCCCGCGGCCGCCTAGACACCTATCTCACCGGACAGCCCCAGACCTCTTTTTTTCACTACGTGCACCGGCGCTACACGCCTTTCGCCGTAGAATCTATTCCCATTGACTTTGAGGGTAATATCGACTTCGGTAACCAGATTCGCGCAATCATTCCCCGTTACGCCGATCTCCTATCCACTATCTTTATAGAGGTTGATCTCCCTGGTATCCCGAATGCTTTTTGGGTCAATGATATCGGCAATGCCATCATTCGTGACATCAGTGTGGAGATCGGCGATCGTGAATTTGACAAGCAGACCGGTGAGTGGATGTTTATCTGGAATAAACTCTCACTGTCGGGCGATTTACGCAACGCCTACGACGAGATGATCGGGCATTGGAATATCTATAATCCCCCTGCCGAACTAGCAGGCAAGCCTATAACACTCACTATTCCTCTTAATTTCTGGTTTTGTAACAACATCGGCGCGGCTCTGCCACTTATTGCACTTCAGTCGCACCCCGTGCGCATTATCGTGAATCTCCGTCCATTTAATGAACTCTGGTGGTCTCCAAATATTCCGACGGGCCTATGCAATGCCATTGCTCCGGTGGAAATATCCCGGTTCCAGATGTTCGGTGACTATATCTATTTGGATACGGAAGAGCGTCGTCGCATAGCGGCCGGCGATCACGAATATCTTATTGAGCAAGTCCAGATCGCCACACCGCAATCGGTCGGCATCGGTGTTAACAAGGCATCTGTGCCTCTCTACTTCAATCACTGCTGTAAGGAATTCATATGGACCATCCAGCAGACTCGCATGAAGGGACTCCGTGAGTGGTTCAACTATTCGGATACGCCGCAATACGGCTGGCCTGGTGCAACTCAGGACCAAATGACAAACGCCATTCTGCGGCTTGATGGAAACGACCGATTTTACGTGCGCAATGCGACCTATTTCAGGCTCACCCAGCCCTTTATGCATCATACGAGTGTTCCGACTCCGCCGGACTATATCTATCTCTATTCTTTCAGCTTGGACCCCGAAGATGCGCAGCCTTCTGGTTCACTGAATTGTAGCAAGATTGAGGACATTGTGTTTCATTTGAACTTTGATAAGGATCTTCTGAAATACGAGCGCACCGTACAGTTCTATGCGACGAATTACAATGTGCTCCGCATTGTGGGCGGCATGGGCGGCCTGGTGTTTATAGCATGAACGCAGTGAAGAGCGCCTGAAAGAAATGACAGCACGATTCAGGGGATGCAGCAGTTCCAATGGCCGCGAGGCCAATTTGATATGAAACCTGATATACTACTGCCAACGCCTGAAAATCCTGGCTATCTTGCTCTGATGATATTTGGCGGCATCTTTGGCCTGGACCGGCTCTATTTCGGCGACACTGGCGGAGCCATTCTAAAACTGCTCAGTTTCGGCGTACTCCCAGGTTTCTGGTGGCTGTGGGACGTCATCCAGCTCTTTGATCCTGAAACGATGAATAGTGGTCTCCGTCTTCCCTTTGACTTTGGGCGTAGTGGAGTAGGTCAAGGTCGGTTTGTCACCAAGTCGCCATGGGTATCCGCCAAGGACCCTGTCACTCTGGGTGCTCTAATGTTGTTGCCCTTTGGATTAGATGCATGGTATTCCAATAACATGAATCTCTTTATTCGGCGCCTAGTGGAATGTTTAGCGGTCCTGTTCTTTTTGAATATTGCCTATTCATGGTTCTATGGGTCATGGTTTTATGCTATACTCAGCCCTATCCCATTTTTAATTGGATGCATAGTCTTATTTATGTTAGTAATTCCACCGTGGGCGGCGGACATCAAGGCGGTTGCGGGCCAATTCAAAGAAGGAGTAAAATACACGACAGATGGTGTCATCGGTTATAATTCCTTTTATACAGCGTATCCGGAAATGTCGTACAAAGATATTCCTGCGGATGATGTGGCCAAGTTATTTACAAAGGTACATCCAAATGAAGAATCAACTACGCCGGCTCAGAGTGGCACTATAGAGCAGGCGCAACAGTTCTACATAGATACTGCAGGTGTAATGTGGCAGGTCGCCACCTTTCCTCTTGCAGCAGGTGTAGAAGCGGTCGCAACTGCGGTCAATCCCGCGCGACCACTTATTAAAGTCCAAACGGAAACAGCAAGAAGAATCGCCGAAATCCAAGGGAAAGCACAAATCGCAGCGGCAATGGCTGCGGCACAGGCGTCTGACGGCCTTGTTAATATAGAGACTATGCAGAAGTTGCCACAGCGAGGCGGTGGCGGCCTCAGTGCCGAATCCATGGTCATGGGTGCCACGATCGCCGCGCTCATCGCCGGCGGTGCGTTAAAAGGCATCATCGATTATACTGTCCATCAATAATGAAGGCCATCACCAGCGAGGATCTAGCAGTTCTCCGGTCGCGTGAGTCGTATTATCTGGTATGGTATAGCGCGTATTGGTGTGGGCCGTGTCAGCGTATGGACAAGGCGGCACTGGATGCCGCCGCGACCGAAATCGGTGTGCCGCTCTATTATGCCGATTGTGGCAAATACGAGGACTTGATTAACGAGTCTATTACGAGTTTTCCCACCTTTGTCTTGTATCTGGGTCCACTGGCCGTTGCCACACGCAACACTTCCGACACGACCAAGGTCTGCCAGTGGATGAAGAAGCTTGCCACCTAAACCGGGATTACAGTATGACACTATGATTCCCCATGAAATCATCGCAACATTTCATGGAGAAGCGTATTGTCACCATGCGTTACAGCCTGCCGTCTTGGCTTTTCGGCGCGCCTTTGCGACCGTTTCTAAGAAAAATGCGCTTCTTGTGATTTTTATCCATAATAATACCATTGGTATTCGCTACTACATGGACGGGCAGAAGAAGAGGGCGATGAGAACATGTTTGAGGACTGGGACTATGAGTGGCTGGAGCAGCCGGAGTGCTCGCCGATGCTCCGCAAGCTTGTCAAAGCTCACATGAGTGACCTGTAGGTCGTCGTGATGTATCGTGCGTTCTTGTAGCCGAGGCCCTGAAGAATCTCTGTGGCGGCCCGTGCGCGCTGGCCGGAGTTACAGTAGGCCACGATAACAATACTTTTGTCAGGATATTCACGCGGCATGCGGCGAGTCAGCTCAGAACTCGGGATATGAACGGAACCAGGGTAGTATCCCAGCGTGGATCGCTCCAGATCGGTGCGCACATCCAGAATCAGAGGATGGTTGCGGATCAGTCGCTTCGCCTCGTCGGTGCTGATGCGATACGGGGAATCCATCGCGTAGCGATAGGCAACATAGAGGACTGCAAACACTATCATGATGGACATGATTGCGTATACATTCATTTCTATAGATGTATTTTATTCTAATCCTACAAACTTACGTCCGATCTTGCTAGTTACAAACATGCCCACACCGGAGGCAATCTGCGCATAAAAAATAGGGGTTCTTTTTGTGCAGCACACTAAATATGAAGATAGCCCGACAAACAATATTGCACTCAGCCACAGCCAGAATAACTGAGTAAACATATCCATTGTATACTATGGACTAAGAAAACCACCGACGAATATCATTTGCTCGGAATGAGACAGGGCAGTCCTTAATTGAGGTGGTCAGGTCTGGCTCTGCGGGCCAGGTATCGGTCGTCTTTTTTAGAATGGACTTGACGGGTGCTCCTGTAGACGTTACGATTGTGTCTGTAGGGATAAGTACACCACCGATTGCGATCCTAGCAGGCCCACTCGTTACCGCCGCCACCGCTGCCCGGTCCACCCAGTTGTTCCCGTGTGCCTCTGGCCCCACGCTCTGGTGCCCCCGCACGTGCTTCAGTGGCACTCTACAGGATGCCCACTCCTCGACCAGAGGTCGGATCAGGTCCAGGTTCATGATTTCTCCAGCGTCCCGCTTCCATCCCTTGCGTTTCCAACTAGGTCCCCATACCGACGCACAGTTGATCGCGTACATGGAATCCGAATAGATTGTACACCCTGGACGACTCATACAGAACCGCACGGCTTCTAGCAGTGCCTTGAGTTCGGCGCGTTGATTAGTCGCCGTTCCCTCAAGACGCTTAGCGCCCCAGATGCGCGGCTCACCTCGGACGGCAGTCACTGGTCCATCCCAGTAGGCCCACGCCCACGCCGCGGCCGCACGGGCCGTTCCATTACCGGGACACGCACCATCGCAAAACACTGACATCTACCTATGCCAGTGCTTTTCGGTTGTATCACCTTTATGACGCTGTAACCTCGGGAAGCCAAACCCTCTTGCCGCCGACGTGTGCAACATATAGAGCCCGTGATTCCGAGTTCGCCGGATCGCCGAGCACCGTATTTCCAGGCTCAATTCCACCATCCACGCCGACGGCACCGCACTTACAAAAGACCATGTCGTGAACCGACCAGCTTTCCACTGTATCCTTGCATAGGCGACAGTAGATAGCATGGCGGACCTGTTGGTATTTTACGCCGCCATATATGCGGTGCATCCTAATTAATACAGATAGCTTTAGGCACATCAAACAAACCAAAGCATGCTGGTCGCATCAGCGACCCTCAGGCCAAACCGCTGTGCGTTATAGACCGTAAAGATATAGGGAATCACGGCCATGGTGAGTACAGACGTGACAATGTGTATCTGACGTAGTCGGGGTGCTACATACTCTAGCAGCATGAACAGCGCCATCGCCGCCGACTGGATAGTGATAATCATAATAGGAAACTCCGTCTGTTGTTCGGTTACACCGAACTCGGCCGCTATGCTAGTAGATAGCAGGTAGTCTATACCGTTGATTACGATGAGCGCGACAATAAACAGCACATAATACATCTCAATGGACTTAAGATGAGGGGCCACGTGTATAAGGACAAAGTATGCGACAGCTGCAGTAACGAGACCATTGATGACGGCAATCGCTATTGCGAACTCTAACAGTTCTGCCATCCCTCTACTTCTTAGTTCAGAATTAGATGACTTGGTCATTTCTTAGACCCAATCGTATGCACATAACTGAAGAACTCGTCCGAGAAGCCGAAATGACAGCCATTGGGCTCCTGTGCGGCCGGAATGTGGCGCGATGACGTATTCTTGGTATGAATAAAGCTCACAATGATGTCCTTGGGCGGCATCTCTGTCGTTATGCTCTCGCGTCCGGTCACAAATTCATCTCCCTCTGCCATGCTCACATCAGGAAAAGGTCGCGCCGTCCACGCCGCTCGTGTAAAGACGAGTGTGGCCTCCGATAGCCGCTCACCTGGGTCCTGTGCAATACTGGCAACGCTCATGGCCGAAATGTAGCGCGTTAGGTCGTAGACGGGCAGAACAGAGCAGTAGGCAATCTGAGACTGTGTCTCCTGGAGCCACGTCACTCGCTTCATAATAGAGTTAGATGGGTAATGGTCATCGTCGTCCATGACAACGAAGACATCAATGTCGGGCGCGGCCTCTACCGCCGCATTACGCTTCGCCCCAATGGACCGCGGCTTCTCCATCTCCACATAGCGAATCATAATACCCGGCGATTTCTCCATAAAGATCTCCACTTCGCCGCCCAGACGCTGACCCTCATCGCCGTCGTCAACGATGATCCATTCCATCTTGTCGGCGGGCCAGTTCTGCTTGACGACGTTTTGGAGCATGTTTGGCCACCAGTCCTTGCGATTACGCGTAAGCGTAATTATGCCGACTTTTGGTGTACTCTGCTCAGGCACCACCTTGGCCTTGGCCTTGGCCGCAGCCGCAAACATACGACGCAGCGTGGGGATCGCCGAGTCGCGGTCTGTAAGCGACATCGCGGTAACCACGAAGTCCATGTCGGACCGAATCCAGGAATCCTTGGTCAGAACGGCATCGGCCGCGTAGACATTGAAGCGCGCCCAGTGATTAGCGACTCGCACAGGAAAGTCGATGTGAACATTGATGTCGGCCGTCACATCGTTGGGTGCCCACTTCATGGGATCGTGATACTCGACTTTCCAGCTCGAAGACTTTGAGCTAGACGCAGGACGCAGCTCTAGCTTCAAAAAGTTCAGATACTTATCGATATTGATGGGTCGTACCGAAAAGATGCGGAGGTACATGCTTCGTTTTTGGCCTCTACCGTTTAGCCCTTGACTACGTCAGGACGGCCCTGATTTCATCAGGGGCACTAAAACACCGCACCGCGTGATAGCAATACGCAGTCACCGACGAACAGACCTTATCACACCCGGAGCAGACCCCATCTTTCATGGGCGGAATCCAGGAATCCCCATGCTTTCGCCCGATGTGAATAAGAAGATTCGCCTTCGTCTTACTCGTATGATCACAACACGGACATGCTAGTTTCGCACCGACTCCGTGAGTCAACATATGCTGCGTAAGTCCACTCTTTTGGACAAACGCCATCTCACACCCCGGCTCCGAACAAACATGCGGTTTATCCCCCGAATGTTTCTTCATATGGTAGAACATTGTGCTCTGGGGTGCGTGGGGTGCGGTTACAAAGGCACACTCCGGACATGCAAAGGCCCCATCATTATTACGGACGTATTTCATCGTACTTGGGGGCTGATGGAGCCG
>Ga0209189_1001741_pt1 | contig 15956 bp, 12 predicted proteins | sample C_130820_EF_Meta_FD_187308 | JGI IMG/M metagenome (GOLD analysis project Ga0209189, IMG submission 187308) | Freshwater microbial communities from Lake Croche, Canada to study carbon cycling - C_130820_EF_MetaG (SPAdes) (version 3) | ecosystem: Environmental > Aquatic > Freshwater > Lake... | reverse complement strand
GATATAGAATCTTTATCCATTTTATTTGTGTATATTATAATAATCATATATTTTTTATAATTGTTTTATCATTAATTATATATTTGAATTTGTATCAAAGAGAGAAAATTCAAATACTCATAAAGGACCGGTATGTGTCTGGTAAAATGATACATTTATTCAATAAGAGTCATTTTTGATAATTCTTTTAAATAACGTCTGCTACAAGATTCTACTAACAATCCATTGGCAAAAATACCATAATTCATATAATAATTTTCATGGTCCAATGCCAAATGGTAAATAGGTAATTCACCTTGTACTTGATAAATTTCCGCACGAGGATCTAAAAATGTTAGAAGACGATAATTACCATCTGTAACATAAACTTGTTTTAATTCTTGTATCGTTTTTTCTCTTTGTTCATCTGTTAAACACCCTACTAAGATAGAATGACAACCTGTTAAAATTAAATCTTCATCATTTATTTCTGGGTAATTTTCTTTTGTGCATTTATATAAACGATTTTTTATTCTATCATTATTGGTATTATTATGAATGGTTGATTTGCCAATCATGTTTACTGGTACATACCCATTCAATAAAGTTTTCACCAATGTCCCCTTTCGTATATCTTGTATGAAAACATATTCTTCTTCTGATTTTTCGCTGTTATAACAAAGAATTTTTGTGTTTTCTCCGAAACACGGGACATTTTCTCCGGGTCCATATCGTAGAATACTGCCGTTATTTGTATCAGGACCAGTGCCATAATAAGCAGCATATAAATTACCTCCAGTTGATACTATTCCATTTGGTAATTTATTCGCGTAACTTCCACCGGTCAAACTATATGTAGATAGTATTGAAGCGTCAGACAACTGAACTTGTTTAATTGTAGAAGCAGAACCTAATAATACATATAAATATAGATTGTCACTTGAAACAGTTAGTCCGGTTATTCCGGAAAGTCCAGATAACCAAATTGCCGCATCGGTATAACCATTATAGTCACCATTTACTGTTGATAGTGTCATTCGTACAATTTTTCCAGTTGAACACCCTACATACAAATATGTATTATCTTTAGCTAATGCTGTTGGTGAGTTACTTGTTAATGTACCATTCAAATCGTTGTATCCAGAGATACCATAAGTGTAGTTGGTTGGTGTTCCGAAATTATAATCATTAGAGTAATTTCCTACAGTGGTTGTTGATGCACATCTTGATAAAAATCCTTGGTAGAATGAAACATATAAGTAACCACTCGCTACAACAATTGCAGATGTGGTTGGAAATATATAATTTCCCGAGCCATCATCATATGAGTTGAAACCAAAAGTAATGGCAGGATCAGGCGCTGTCCATGATGATGGTGGATAATTTATTGTAGCAACATATGGTGTATTATTATCATAATAAGACGCATATAAATAATTACTATCAATTGTTAATGGTCCTATAGTATTATTTCCTCCAGCTAAAAGATAACTACGAGTAGTTTTATCTGATATTTTATAACTATCAACATATGAATCATAACCTCCATTATTTTTGGTATTTGAAACATATATATATGTACTATCTGTTACTAAACCGTACGCCGCATTTATAGGAGAAATCCAAGATGTTGTAGACATTTATACTATACTAAAATATAATAAAAAATGTCTAAATACAAATTGCAAAATAAAAATTATAAAAAATAATTTAAAAACAACACTCAAATTATAGTATCTGTATCATGTTTACGTCAAGAATAAGTATGAGTTTAGTGAAACCTTGTTTTAATGGATTTAAAAAAAATTTCAGTTCCAACATTGATTTATTACCGGTATCTGCATTGGATATTTACAAAAAGAGTTGTTATTATAATATTGATTACAAAATCAATGAAGAAGCCGATGTAAAAGAGGCAGTCACTCGTTTCACCGCGTTTAATGTAAGTTGCCTTGCAGTCACCAATAACAAGGGTGATGTCGTTGGACTTTGTACGGGTCGCGATTATATTAATAAAGTCGCCGCCGCGGATAAACTAAGCGTAAATGTAAAGGTCAAGGATATTTGTACGTATTCGCCAAAAGTATTGGTTGCCAAGGTAGATGATACATTGGAGACCTGTATGACTAAAATGTTGTTTAAAAACATTCGACATTTACTCATTTATGACAAGACCGTATTTATCGGGTTGATTTCGATTAAAGATTTGATTAAACCGCTCATTGACAAGAACAAGTATGTTGTCACCAAATTGAGTGACTTTAATATGGGTAAGGGCGCATTTTTTGGTAGTGAATAAAAATATAAATAATTTTCACCTTACTAGTTATTCTTCCTCGGCATCATTATTTTCTGGCGGAGGTGGAGGATATACGATAGCAGGGTTATCTCTATCTGGAGCATTAAAATAATCTATATCTGGTATTATAATCACGTCATTGAACCTAGTATTAGTATTCGTAATATTTGCGACATAATGAAATAATTCTTCAAGTATCGCATTGCTTCTATAATTTATAATTTGATATTGCGCATCGTCATCGTCCTCATCCCATGCGAGATCCTGTGGAACAGCAATTACAACATCATTGTATAATCTATCTATGATATGTCTAGACGTGTCAATGTTTCTAGGAATGTGAATATTCTGAATCACATAATTCCATAAATTCAATATTTTTACCATTAATTCATAAACAGTTTCCGGCGCAGAAATAGCACTAATCATTGGACCATTCTTTTTAATGTCAGTTACCATATTTATAAATGTTTGAATATGTATTTTTTCTTCTTCGTCTGGAGTAGGTGGATTAGGCATAGGCAATTCATCTCCGTTACCACCTTTATACTTTCTAGAATATCTACGACTTTTGTGATGCGAATGTTTCTGTTTCATCGTTTTTTTATGTTTTTTTGTATGTTTTTTATGTTTCTGTAGTTTTTTAATACTTTTTTTCATTGTCATATAATAATACAATATTTTTTATTTTTTCAAAAAAAATAAAAAGTGTGATTCATTACATTGCTACAGATTGAGGATCATTTTCCATAACTGCTGTTTCTTTCATTATATTAGGATGTGGCGTGTCTTTTCTAATTGTTTTATCACTGCGTTTCGTTGAACGCTTTTTAATGGTGCTTGTCTTTTTTCCACGAGATTTTTTATGTTCAGTGGTCGTACAAGAAAACAATGTCCAAGGTTGGCTTGGGCGATCCACCAAGTATGGTTTCAAGTGTGCCCATACTCGGTTTTTGTTTATATATTCATCGACAATAAATGGAGTGCCGCAAGAATTACCAAATCGTCCCATGAATGACATGTTTTTTATCATCTTTGAATCGGCAACACATCCATCAACTGCCCCGCGTGCCTGGAATGGTTTGGGTCTGCCTGGGTCAGACATGTATTCACGAGCGTCCAAATCATAATGACTACATACAGTGCGCGAGCACATATTTTCTTTACCCAAATAGACATCATAATGGTCAGCAATAAGTTTCATCGCCAATTCCGCATCTAGTTTGCCCTTGTTTTCCTCCATTAAATCACCGAGACGCACCTTGCGCGCACCCTGATGTCTTCGCACGTCGTCCATGCCAGTATTAGAGCATTCAATATTACGAATTTGCGGATCATATGGCGCATTAAATCCAATAAAAACCCCATTGGTAGTTCGTTGTACGCTCTTGTATTTTAATCCCAATTCCAAAAGCATAATTTCATTGGTATTGATGTCACCAAACATCCAGGAATTCGCATAATCGCCCGAATTGCCTTTCCATAAAATATTCACGTAATCATCCATGGTATTACCTTCATTCATGGCTTTGCGGATTCGGCAAGAAATCGGATATTTGTTTTCAAATGGAATAAATCCGCCAATCGTTGTTTCCGTGCCAATAATACCTTTACTGGTTACAAAAAAATCGGTAGCGCTCCATATATAACAAGGTGGTGACTGCATAAGTATTCTGTGTCCTTTGTTTGGGTGAATATCAACAATACAATTATTATACTGTCCGTCGGTGAAATCAGTGAATGAATTATGGGCAACGACAATTTTACCATCGGTGGTATAATCACCAACCGCAATAAAGGCACTACAGCGATCTTTGGCTGCGCCGCCTTCTAAACCTCCAGCAGTACCTTTGTCTTTCATGACATCGGAATGAGGAAACCAATAACCCAATAAAGAAATAGAATTGTTCCAAGCAATGATTTCATCGACAGTTGTTTTTACGCCTGCGTCGCTACATCCTTCAGCCATTCCTTCCATTTCTTTGTATAAATCAGGGAATGCGGTTTTAATTGTCTCGTTGTATAATTTGTTGGATGATTCTACAAAAAAATCCCATGTGTAACCAGTTTGATATAATGTGGTGAATTTAATTACATCAGACGCCTTTTTGTATTCATCCGCCAGTAAATAACCGTGCGCAAACCCAACTTCACGAGGGGTTCCTTTTAAACTAACATAATTCCAACCATTTTGTTTGTAAAAAATACCATTTTTTATTTTTCTAAACTCTTTCATATTTGTTGTCATATATAATATGAAAACATATTAAAATATATTAAATTGACGTTTTAACTGTATTCAAAGTGAATGATTTAATATCCGTTTGGAACAGGAAGTCCGTCAGGATTATTAGTTTTTTTAGTAGTGAATGCTTCCATAGATTCTTCTTCGTCTTCTTCTGGATTTTTAAAACCTTCCATTTTTTCCTCTTCTTCTTCTTCAACATTTTCAAAACCTTCAAAGCCACGTCTTTTCATCATTACAAGAACCCAAAAATATAAAATAAATGGTAACAATACTAGGAACCATGCGATTTCACGGTGACCATCTTTACACATCAAGTTAAGAATCCAAGTCCAGAATAAGACATAAATTATCTTAACAATAAAAACCAACCCCTTATGTGGAACTGGACAACAAAAATTACCTAAAGTGTACATATTACTTTTACTAGTTAAATTAGTTACTACAGTTACTAAAATTCCTATAACAGATAATAGAAAATATATAAATGCCGGAGTGCACAATTCTTTTAACTTTTTTGGAAAAGCCATTTATAAAATATACAAATATAATAATATATTTTATAATCTATTTTTTATAGTGTATTTATTATTGATTCACCGTTATTATACAAATACTAAAATTAAAAAATAAAGAATAAACGGTAATAATACTAGGAACCAGGATATTTCACGGTGACCATCTTTACACATCAAGTTAAGAATCCATGTCCAGAAGAAAATGTAAATTAGTTTTAAAATAAATATCAACAAGGTATTTGGTACAGGTGATGAAAAACCGCCTAAAGTATATATATTTGTATTACCTAAATTACTAATGAGAGTTACTAAAATACCTATAACGGATAATATAAAATATATAAATGCAGGGGTGCACAACTCTTTCAGGGTTTTTGGAAAAGCCATTTTATAAAATATATAAATATAATAAAAATATCTTAAAAATAAAATTATTTTTTATAAAAATAGACAAATTATATAGATTTAAGGTTCATGTATGGGTTTTTTGTGTATTGGTCTGAATATGGTTGTGGATCAACGGGTAATGGATATCCTCTTAAAGTATTGTACGCACTTCCTAAACCAAATTGTATACTTCTACCACTATTTATCAAGTCTTGACCAATAAAACCAGAACCACCTTTTAATAATTTTTTATTTCTGGAATTTTTATGAAGTCTATGTTTTTGGGTTCGTTTACTTTTTGATTTTCTTCCGCGTTTTCCACCTCCCACTAAATATTTTACATTTTCTGGTGGAAAAATACCGCCAATTCTTTCTTGACCCATTTGTGTTTCTGGGCTAAATGGTGTATATTTATTCAAAGAAAAAAAGTTACTTTGACCGGCGTTTCCTGCTACACCGGGCCAAGTGCTAATGTTTGCCGTCCATGGAGTTCCAATAAGTGCTGGGTCACTTCCGCCCATTTTCATACCTCCGGTTTGAGCTCCGCCTAAAATAGAAGCACCACACCCACAACCTCCACCACGTTGATTACCACCGAAAAAAGGGTTTCCACAACCGCATCCTCCTCCACGCATTCCACCTACACATTTTTTATTTTTTCTAGAACAACCCCTCATATTCCATACTTTTTGTTGTTTTTGTTTTCTTAATGTTTTACGCATTTTTGTCATTACTTTAATTATATATAAATAACAATATTATATTTTTATTTATATACATTTTATATAAGTAACACGTACATATTATATTATTCAATATCGACGTGGGTCAACATGTGACGACGACAACACATTCGTTTCAATAATAATTCGTCCATGACTTCACCTTCAGGAGTTTTTTGTCTAAACTCTTTGGTCAAATACGTGACTTTGTCTACATCCATATTTTTTTCTAATTTACGTTTTCGGACTTCTTCCACATAGTAACGATACTTGTCTGCCAAAACCATACCGCAGGTGAAACATTTAATTGGAATAATCATTAGTTTTATATTCTATATATATAGTATTGAAATAAATATTTAAATCTATTTACTTCAATTTTATTTTTATTTATTATACTTTGTAATTTTTGACTTCTTTATCTTTAAGCCTAGAACTACTACGTAGAGTTATATTTTTAGGGGTTGTTTCTTTTTTAATTTTTTTTGATCGTGATTTAACGGTTTTTTCTTTTATTTCCGGTTTTGTTTCAGTTTTTGTTTCAGTTTTTGTTTCATATTCATGATTTATCATCGGTGTAGAACTTGTAATGGTAGATTCAGTTGACTGTGTCACAGGAACACCAGGTTTTACATTTTCATTCTTTTCTGCTACATCACAATTTGGACTTTTACTATTTTGTTGAATTGGGTTACTTGTATTAATATCAATGCCTTCATCTTTCATTGTTTCTTCATTGGGTGGTTTACCTGATAATTCTTGTAATAATTCTCCGGTGGAGATATTTTCGGACTCTCCAATTATTTTACCCAAATCGTTCGTTTTATTAATAACTGAGCTTAATAAAGATGTGTCATTTTTCATTTTATAGATATATAAAGTATTGTTTTTGGATAATTTATTAAAATCATAGACTAAATCTTTTTTAATGTCATCTATACGACGATTGATATAATTTTCTATATTTATTTCATAATAATCATATAACTTTTCATCATATTGATATTTATCATTAAATATTAAATTATCTTCATTTACAATGATTGGTGTAATAATATTATTAGCTATTAAATATGTTAATATAGTTTTTTGTTGATCTTTAAAATCGTAATCATCATAGATACGCATAAATGTATCATAACTCACTTTATTGTCACTCTCTCCAAAATTACTAGAAATATAATTAAGAATATTTTCATCTCTAGTGAGAGGATTATTTCCCTTGTCATCGTTAAATATTTCCAAAAATTTATCTAATGGAATATAACCATTTTCATCAAGACCTTGTTTTTCGAATTCATCGCTTATATAATTTCTATAATTAATTAATATACCAAAATTCTTGGATCTTATACTTTTTTTCAAATGATTCATTATATTTGGTAATAAAGTATAATCCTCTTCCATAATTGTTTTAGGTATTCCAATAAGTCTACCATTCTTGAATATAGTATCTATATCTCCAAGTGTAATATCATTGGTTATTTGAACATTTTCTTCTTCATCTATGGGTTTATCTTCAAGAATAGTTTTAGTTGATACATGTGATTTGTTACCAGTGGATGAAAAAATATTAACTAAATTTAATGAATTCATAAAGCTATCAGGTTTTTTTGATTTATCTTCAACATCATATTCTATTTTTTTTCCAGTTGTAGTTGATAATGTTGATGGAAAAAGATTAAATGAGCTGAAAAAACTAGATGGTTTGATTGATTTATCATCAACCTCTACATTTGTGGTTGTTATTAATTCATATAGTTTAATTTCATCATAACTAATCATTGTAATAAAATGATCATAATCTTCACTATAAATGAAATTATTCGTATTTATTTGATAATAGTTATAATCTTTTTCAGTGTCCTCCATAATATTAGTATCCATGATGGATAAAACAAGAAATTCACGAATAATAAATTTTTGTATAATAAGTAATAAAATTAATATTTCATCATCATCATCAATATCATTAAATTGTTTTTTCTCAATAATATCTATTAATTTTTTAGGTATTCCAATGTATTTATTCTTATATTTTTTATCAAATTCTTCATCGATTCTTACAACATCTTGCGGTGGTTCTTCAGTCTTGTGAATTTTACAATCTTTTAACAAATAATCTTTACACTCTGAATGTTGGGTTATTTCACCATTTATATATACTATATTTTCATTGGTAAAAAAATTACGAATATCTTGATTTGTATTATAGGGAATTTTATTTTCAGATACTGATAAATCTTCAAAAATACTTGGAGTACCACTCTTACCACTATTGTGAAATAAAATTCTATAATTTGGGGCATGATTTATAGTATATAAACCATTATCATAAGATAATTTCCAAGCACCAGAACTATACTTTTTTCCTTCCTTTTTTTCACGCTCTTTTCCAGATTCCGTACATCCTTTACATTTATAACCACTTATGAAAGGACAACCATCTCCACCAGTTTTATGTTGATAAATCATTAATCCAATCCAATTATTATCTCCCGTGATTTCAATATATATTTCTATTTTTTTTTCACAAGAATTACTTACAAACCCATAAGCACGAGTAATCAAATTTTGCGGTGTAGAACAGCCAGAAAGTGTTTCTGGGACATATAAACTAACCACAAATTTGTCGTCACCTTTTCTCCTTGTTTGTTCAAGTAAATAGTCATTTATTACTTTTTTCATAGAATCTGTTTCAAAAATTGAATTACCTCCAATACCCGCCGACATTAAATTTTTTAATCCAGGATATTGATTTTTGTTTTTAATAGCATCCACAATGATTTGATAAATAACTGATTTTTCTCTATAAGTGCCGCCATCAATCGTCATAAAAAATGTAGGAAATAACGGGTCTACTATTTTCATCATTTCAATAATTAACCCCGCATTATATGTTTTCCCAGACGCACTTGGACCAGCACCTAAAATAAACCGACCATTTTTTGCTTTTGTTTCATTTAAAATAATTCCCTCTTTTGATACTTTACATATTTCAATTTGAAAAAATTTTTGGTCATCCTTCCATTTCCCACTCATTTGTCCAGGATAATTAAAAGGATCATAATTAGTAAAAAAACAAATCTTATATTCTTCGGTATTTCCCAAAACACTCGCCGTTAATGTACGTAACATATAAGCAGTAGATTCTACCTCATTTTTAACATAGTCATGACAAATAGTATAACAATCTTTAACACAATCTTTCCAATTGTCTAAGTAAGTATTATCTATATTATTAACAGAGCTGAGTCGGGGTAACACATTTGAAATATTATCATAAGCTTTCATGAAATAGTCTTCTTTTTGATTAAAAAAAGATCGTTTCATAATATTTTTTTTTAAATTGTCGGACATTTCTTGTTGTATTATTTGAAGTGGATGATGACCCAAGAAAATAACATCTTTTAAATAATTATTGTATTCATCTATATATTTCTTTTCAAATATTTGATCCATATAATAGTTAATATATATAATTAAATATTATAATATCTAAATTTATTTCTAAAATAATTCTATTCCTTTACTGGTTTTCACCTTTTTATGTTTTACTTTTGTTTCGCTCTGTTTATGAATTTTATCATGACACTTTTCACACAAACTCATTAAATTCGCAACTCGATTTTTATGAAAAGGAGTTTCATTTTCCTCTTGTATCACCCCTTTTTCATTTGCTGCTCGCTGGTGTTGTAAATGATGTACTTCTTGCCCCATTTGTTCTTTACACATTTCACATATTCCAACTATTTTTTTAGCATTATAATGGGATGTTTTCAAACCCAATATACTACCTGAAATTGGATGATATTTCATACGAATATTGTGTGCCAATTCCAAAAATGTTTCGGGTAAATTCAAGGATTTACATACTTCTAAACCATACATATTATCACCCGGGCCGTCTTTTAATTTACGATCATAAATCAACTTGTCATTTTCGCGGTCATAAATGACAGACATATGTTTTAATAATACAGTTTTGAGATCATGTATTTCATCATAACCTACGATTTCGTGTAAATGCGTAGCAAATATAAAAGATGTATTTTTCTCCTCCAGTTGTTTCACCCCCGCAACAAAAATACTGGTGGCCGATATACTTTCTGTTCCAGAGCATAATTCATCTCCCAAAACGATACTTTTTTCATCTGCTAATCGCAATATCGTACGCAATTCCGACATTTCAACCGCAAACGTTGAAAGTCCCTTGAAAATATTATCATTACCTAAAATTCGTGTAAATATATATTTATATGGTTGATATTCAAATGATGAGCACGGGACATAAAGTCCGGCTTGCGCCATGACAATCGCTATACCAATCGCCCTTATAAAACTAGTTTTACCTACGGCATTTGTTCCATACAAAAGAATTCCATTCACCGAATCATTACCCAAAACAATATCGTTTGCCACATATAATTCATTTTGTTGTAAATGTTCTATTAAACAATGACGCAAACCACGCGCATTCACAAAAGATTTCGATGATGGATCGCCATCCGTAATCACGGGTCGACAATAATTGTATTTTTTGGCAATCACGGTTTTCGCATATACGACATCTAATAAAGTGACAAATTCAATAATGGTATTGATTTCATTCAAATATTGCTCCATTTTAGTAAGAATTTCCAAATAAATCCGCGTAATTAAATCTTTCATTTGTATTTTAATCGTCGATATATTTTTACACAATTCTTGTATGACTGTGCTGGTGATGGCGTCATTTGATGCCGTTTGTGTTGAAAAAAACAGCTCGGTTTTAAAATCAAAAGTTTTTGTTTGTCCATCAAAAGAGGAAACATATTTTAGGTTGACAGTTGTGGGTTTTAAAAAACTTTCTTTCAAAATATTACATCGGCGTTTCGTGGCGACTAAACTAAATGAATTCTTCTCGGTTTCGTGGATTTTCACATAATCGCTTGCCGATGTCTTTCCGGATTTTTCAAATTTTGATATGGAGGAGTTCAAAAAACTGCGTATAGCCTCTAATTTATCATTGGATTCCAAGAGTGTTTCATTTCTCTCATCAAGTTCAATATCAATTCCCTTTTTTATAAAATTTAATTCAAAATTACTAAAGGATTCTATTTCATCACATAATGAAGTATCCAGGCGTGAAACTATAAATTCGCAAATACGTTTACAATAGGTGGATATATTTGAAAATTCTGGAATTTTGTCTTGTAAATATTTAATCAACACAGCGTCATTGGTGAAAATCGGGTGAAAAAGATCCGCATCAGTGATTTGTAAATTTTTGTAAAATTGTATCAGCATTTTTGGCGATACCTTTTTCATGACGATTTGACGCACCAATTTGGAAATATCTTTGATGACGACAAGTTTATTTTTTAGAAATTCATATTTTTCTCCGACACCAAGCATATGCTCAGTAATATTATATTCATTGTTCAAGTCATCCACATTGGTCGTCGGGTTTAAAAGACGATTGGAAAACCGGCGTTTTCCCATGGATGTAATACATACATTCAACATTTTTTCAACCGACGAGTATTTACCAGTATAATTATGGTCATCCACAATATTGAGTTGTTTCAAGGAATGATTCGCAAGTATCAGCCTGTCACTACAATTTTCGAATTTGGGATCGCTGATTTTATTCACCAAATATGGATTGTGTTGATAAATGAAATCCAATAGAAAACAAAATGCCTGCGTGGCAATAGTATTTTCATAAAAATTCTGGTAAAAAGCGTCAAAGTCTGATATTTCATAGAATTTCGTCAATAATTCCTTCTGGTATATTTGTTTTTCACAGTTGAGTGTTCGCCGAATTTTCTCTTTCATAACAGTATCATCCTGGTCATCATTTAAACATATTTTATGTATTGATTTGGATTCAATATTTGCGTAACTAATCACGTGTTCCATTTCTTTTTCTCCAATATTTCCAATCAGTATACATTCACTTGGTTTGTAAATAGAAATAAAACGCTCTAATTCGTCAAAGGTGGTTGGACTCAAAAGATAAGTTTCATTAAATTCAAAAATACTTGTTTTACCAGTAATGACATCTATATTTGCCATTCCAACATAGACCTTGGTATTGTCGCTTCGCGGGGACATTCCATCTTTTCTCTCATTGGTGTTGTTTTTTGAAACCCCCAATGAGTCAAAATTTCCAATATGATTAAAACAATAGGTATCTACTGTATTTATCCATATACAAGTTGTATTGTTGGTGATTTGAGAAGATGAAACTGGGTCAAAATATGTTCCGGGTGAATAAATACCCGACAAACTCCGGGTAGTATTTTTGTTTTGTTCATCTTGTGTATATACCACAATGGTATAACCGTGGTCTTGTAATTTTTTAATGTATTTATCAATCATGTAATGAGAAAATCCAGCCATAATGACTGAGTCAGCACCCACGCATATTTTTTTATCGGCAATATTAAGGTCGCATACGATTGAAAAATCAGTGATTTTACTTCCAAAAACATTTCCGGTTGTTTTGTCTTGTAAACCGTAAACCTCAAAAAAGGCACCAACTTGCATCAATACGACAGTTTTTTCTCCATATTCTCGAAGGTATTTTTTTGTTAATTCTAAATATTCTTTTAATAATGCCATATGGTATTTATTTCTATCTTATTTTCTATTATAATATATATTTCTCTCTTTAATTGTATTTTACAAATGATATTTTGATTTTTATTTTAAATAAAAATAAAAACATTATACATGATCCCCTTTATCATTCATCAAATTATGTATTAAAACATCTTTATTTTGATTCACTACCTCACCAGTTAACATTGCGGATTCATAGGTTTTTCTTAATACATTATTTGGTGCGTTACTTCCCACTTTTAATAAACCGTGTTCTACCAAATATTTTTTAATTTCGTGGATTGACTTTTTCTTTAAGTCCTTTTGGGCATTTATTATTTTTTTACGCGTAGCGTTGTTTTTGATTAATATGCCGACTTTTCGGTAAATATTTGATTTACCAAGAGTATATTTTTTCTTAATTGTTCGTTTAATATAGCGTTTGTCAGGATCCTCTTCCGCATTCGCGGCGCCACCTCCGGGGGGAATTGTATTTTGCGATACGGGCGAAGAAACGGGTAATTCTTTTGGAGACTGGGTCGTCGCGGCATGATTGTATGAATTTAATTTCTGTATTTCATCTTCTTTCATTTTCTTTCTTAATTGTTCTAGTCTCTTTTGTCTTTCATTTTGAGGATCTGGCGAAAAATGAATATTTGACGTCTGCACTAATTGAGGGGTATCATGTATTTCTTCAATATTTCGTTTAGTTTTTACCCAATTACGATACGTTGGTTTATTTGCGTTTTTCAAACAACCATAGGGGGGGTCGTTTTCTACTTGGAAAGAATTCACTTGTGGCGGGGACTGATTTTGTATAGGATTTTGTGTTGATACATATTCTTGTTTTGGGGGAGGAGTTATTGGTTGTCTTTGTTGAAACTGACTTTTATTATGATTGAAATAATTTTTATAAGTATCATCAAAATTTAAATTCATAACAGGTGTTTCTTGGGTTACGCTAATTGGCTCTTTTAATTCTTCGGGTAATTCCAATTCTACATGAGGCGGTATATTTGATATAGGTTGGGAATATGGATTTTTCACTGTTTTATTTTGTAATGTTGACATGTTTCTTTTTTTTACACCCTCTTCTTTTTTCTTTTTTGATAATAAAGATAAATATTGTAATGAGTCGCGAAATTCGTCACCATCATTCGTTTGATTCATAACTTGTTCTTTTACCTTGATTTCATTTTGGGTAAAATTATTCTTCATTCCACTTTCGATTTTTTCTTTATTTTTATGCTCTTTGATACGATTTAAAAACTTTTTTTTTAAAGAGTTTTCATTAATTTGAATAGGTATCACAGGTTTGGGTTTTTTTTCAGCACCACCTCTATTTTTTCTAGTTGATCCACCCGTATTAAATAAATCTGGATTTACTGTTATTTTTTTTGTTGACATATAATCTTTTAATATTTTATACGTAATTATTTTACGAAATATAAAATTACGTATAAAATGACTAAACCTGAAATTCTAAACATATATACTCATCAACATTTTGTTTAATTCTTGAGAATTTTTACGATTTTTTACCTCATCATTTTTCAAAAACATTTCAAAACCTTTTTCTAAATCCTGAAAAGTGATTTTCGTTTTTTCACTATCAGGATCTCCAAAAACTCTTCTACTATGACAAACCTTTATTTTTGAAAGCATATTTTCCACATCTCGACCATAAAATTTAAAATATGGCATTTTTCTTTCAAACCATTCTGCTGATATTTTTTCATTTTTATCATCATATGTCCAACCACTGTCTTTTATTTTTTTAGTAAAAATATGAAACAAGTCATTGTGTTTATAATTATCAATTTTGAATCTCCAGGTAAAACGCGATTCTAATCCTTGATTATAAGTGAAAAAACACTCTTTTAATTCTTCTTCATAACCGGCAATAATTACCATCAATTGGTCCTTGTAATTACTTAATGACTCACACAACGTGTCTATACATTCTTTGGAAAAACTATCGCGTTTTTCGTTATTTCCAAGAGAATACGCCTCGTCAATAAATAAAACACCACCTAGGCATTCTTCAATCACTTCTTTGGTTTTTATCGCGGTCTGTCCCAAATAACCCGCGACTAAATCACTACGTGTTACTTTTTTGAAACCACCCTTTTTCAATATACCTAAATTCGCAAATATTTTACCGATGATCCTGGCGATTTCTGTTTTTCCTGTACCAGGAGGACCGTATATAACCGTATGCATATAATCATTGGAATTTTTACTTAAATCTTGTATGTAATACAATAATTGGTCAACAACATTTTCTTTTAATTCTTTCATCCCAATCATTCGATTTAATTCAATTAATTCTGTTTTGATTTTGTTCAAAGATGTCATGTTAATATCATATTCAATATCATCTTGTAATGGATATTTTTCAATCAAATCCAATAGGTCGGTCAAACAGTTGATTTTTGTCTTTATAGAAACTTTTTTCTTTATAACAGGTGGTGATGGAGGTATAATAATTTTTAAGTCTGGTTTTTTTCTTTTTTTTATTTCATATGTGGGTTTAACTACAGGAGAAGGCTCAAAAAAAGACAATGTTGATCTATAATTCATACAAGATGCGTATGACTCCGGTTTGTATATATCGACATCTTTATTTTCAGGATTTATACTTTCTTCGGGTGTATTATTTGGATTCATATTTTCTGATTCTTTTTCTTGTAAATGATAATGAAAAATCTTATTTGAATTATAGAATGAATTGTATAAATCATATTTTTTATTGATTTCATCAATATTAGTTGTTGATTTTGATATACTGGTGTTTACATTTGAATATTTTTTATTTATATTTTCTAAAAAAAGCGAATAATCATAATATTTGTTTGACATTTATTGAATAACAAAACTTATATTTAGGTATGTTTTTTATAAAATAAATATATTTGTATATTGTATAAAAATGGAAGGTGTTCAAAGAATTAATAATCCAAAAGTTGATGAAGAATTTTATAAAGAAGTTGATGAAAAATTTGATGAAGAACCAAGTGGGTCCGGTTTGAGAATGCCCACTCCTCTACCTACACGAACTCCTATAACAAATAGTCCTCCTGTAGTAATTAGTGATAAAAACAGATTTCCTCGTCCAGAAGAGATTTCTCCTCCTAAAAAAAGTTTTTTATCATCTTGGTTTGGTATGGGGGGTAAAAAATCTAGGAAATCAAAGAAATCAAAGAAATCAAAGAAAT
>Ga0209189_1001739_pt1 | contig 15961 bp, 10 predicted proteins | sample C_130820_EF_Meta_FD_187308 | JGI IMG/M metagenome (GOLD analysis project Ga0209189, IMG submission 187308) | Freshwater microbial communities from Lake Croche, Canada to study carbon cycling - C_130820_EF_MetaG (SPAdes) (version 3) | ecosystem: Environmental > Aquatic > Freshwater > Lake... | reverse complement strand
AATCCAGTCTTTCGGATCGGCAGAGTCGGGTTGCCCCAGCGCCCCAAATGCTTCTGTCCGGTTGGGTTTCACCAAGGTGGCTCCGTTCCATTGCAGCGGATTGTGAATATTGGGGTCGATCGCTGTCGGGATTTTTTTTGCATGGGCCGCTTCGAGGAGGGCATCCACTAAGGGTTGGTCGAAGAGTCCCTTTCCGTAATCCTCCAGAATCATGGCGTCACAACGGGGCAGAACCTGGAGGGCCTTCCGGAGGACAGCGTCCCGTTCTTTTTGGGTGAGTCGGTTGGGTTCTTCGCGATCCACGCGAACCACTTGCTGTTGACGTGCAAGAATGCGGGTTTTTCGGATCGTTGGAAATTTGCTGGAACGGCATATTCCGGACACGCCGATTTTTCCGTGACGAAGAAGGTGGAGGAGTTGTTGCCCTGCCTCATCCTGGCCGATCCCGCCGCTTAATTCGGCGTGAATACCAAGGGAGGCAAGATTTCTGGCTACATTCGCGGCTCCTCCTGGGTAGGCGCTTTCCTTTTCCACGTGGACGACTGGGACTGGAGCCTCCGGGGAAATCCTGGAAACCCGACCATAGATAAATTCGTCCAGCATCAAATCCCCCACGACAAGAATTCGGAGTCGTTGGAAGCGCCTAAGAGCCGGACGGAGCAGGTTTGGGGAGATGCGAAGCTTTGTGTGGGAAGGCATAGTGAGATGATGCCGAAACATGCTGCTGTGATCAACGCTACCCTATCTCCTGCGCTCTCCGAACGCGCATAAAACTCTAATGGACATGGCCTTATAATTTGAATGTGGGAAGGTGATGGCAAAGTGAAATCAGGCTTTGGTGAAGTTAGGGAAGGAGTTAGAAATGGAACATGCTTTTCGACTACCACATGCACACTCCTTTATGCGGTCATGCCACGGGGCATCCTCGGGATTATGCGGCGGAAGCCGTCCGAAAAGGCCTGCAGGAAATTGGGTTTTCCGAGCATAACCCCATGCCCGAAAAATTTGATGATTGGCGGATGGATTTGTCCGATTTTTCCGAGTATCTGCGTTTAGTAGGGGAGGCTCGTAAGGAATTTCCAAAACTGCCGATTCGTCTCGGATTGGAGTGTGATTTTTTACCTGGGAAAGAGGGGTGGATTCGCGAATTGGCGCAAAAGGCAGATTTCGACTACTTCATCGGTGCAGTCCACTACATCACACCCGATTGGGACGTGGATAACCCCCTCAAACTGGCCCGATGGAAAGATCAACCTGTGGAGGAAGTTTGGTCGAAGTACTTTAAGGCGATGACGCAGGCTGCCCAAAGCGGTCTTTTTGATTTTCTGGCGCACCCGGATTTGGTGAAGAAGTTTGGGCATCGACCCAAAGGAGATTTGCGCCCCTATTACCGGGAAACCTTGGATGCGATTGAAGCAGCGGGAATTGCCATGGAGGTGAGCACGGCAGGGCTTCGAAAGGAGGTGATGGAGATTTATCCATCAAAGATATTTCTCGAAGAGGCCTTTCGAAGGAGAATCCCTGTTTTAATTTCTTCCGACGCCCATGTTCCCCAGGAAGTAGGCTATGAGTTTGACCGGGCGCTGTCCCTCGTGAAAGAAGTGGGGTATCGGGAAATAAGCTGTTTTCGTGGTCGAAAAAGAGTCGCGGTCCCGTTGGTGTAAGTTTTCTACCGGCGCTCGATTTGAGCTCCTAGGGACTTGAGGCGCTCTTCAATCCGACTGAAACCACGGTCGATCTGGCTGATGTTTCGAATTTCGGATTCTCCATCCGCACAAAGAGAGGCAATCAGAAGGGCCATTCCAGCCCGAATATCGGGGCTGGCCAGTTTTGCCCCACGAAGCTTGTCGGAGCCAAGAATAACCGCACGATGAGGATCGCAAAGAATAATACGGGCTCCCATTTCTAGTAGGCCGTCGACGAAGAAGAGTCGGGATTCAAAAAGTTTCTCGTGAATCAGGACTGTTCCCTTGCATTGGGTGGCGGTCACGACTGCAACAGAGGTCATGTCGGCGGGAAAGCCGGGCCAAGGTGCATCGGCAATGTGGGGAACTGCCCCGCCAAACTCCTTCTCAACCTCGAGAGTCTGATCTTTTGGAACAAGAATGTCTTCGCCCTTTACTTCAGTCCGGATTCCGAGCCGATTGAAGGTCTGTAGGATCATTCGCATATTATGGGGCGCTGTGTTCTTGATCTTTAGCTCGCCCCCGGTGACAGCGGCCAAGGCGAGGAAGGATCCAGCCTCCAGGTAATCGGCGCTAATACGATGGGTGGCGCCCTTGAGGGATTTCACGCCCTCAATCTTCAGGGTGTTGGTCCCAATGCCGGAGATTTTGGCGCCCATGGCGTTGAGGAGATTGCCGAGAGCCTGAACATGGGGTTCGCTGGCCGCGTTGTGAAGGACAGTGACCCCATCGGCCAAAACAGCGGCGCACAGGCCGTTTTCCGTAGCGGTAACGGAGGCTTCATCCATCAGGATATCGGCTCCTTTGAGTTTTTTAGCTTTGATCTGGATTCCGTCCCGGATGTCGGTGATCTGGGCGCCCAATGCGGAGAAAATCTGTAAATGGGTGTCGAGGCGACGGCGTCCAATTCGATCTCCGCCGGGACGTGGAAGGGTCACTTCGCCTGTGCGTGCGAGAAGGGGGCCAGCCAATGTGACAGACCCTCGCAGACGAGAACCTAGTTCAGGATGAATGGTCGATTTGGGAGAATCTTTTGCCTGAAGGGTTAAACTTCGCCGAACATTGCATGACTCAGATTCTTTCGAGGCAAGACCAAGTTCATTGAGAATTTCCTCCATCAAGCGAACATCGTCGATCTGGGGAATGTTCTGCAGGGTGACCGGCTGATCCGTGAGGCAGACTGCAGCCATCAGGGGCATGGCTTCGTTCTTGTTTCCTTGGGGCTCGATTTCCCCGCGGATAGGGTTGCCGCCTCGAACCAGAAAGCGCCCATTGGATGTTCCAGACATAAACGGAAAATGCCTCGAGGGACGTAGAAGAGCAATCCTGCGTGTATGTATTTTTGCGGTTCTATCCTAGGCAGGATTGCCTAGTATTCCTACTTAACAGCTATGACCTCCTCTCCCTCGATCCGATGGATGGACCGCTATATTGGGTCCTTTGCGTGCCTGATTTTGTCCATTTTAGGGCGACTATCTTTCAAGAAATCTAGACGGGGAGCCTTCAAAAATATCCTCCTGATTGAACTCTTTGAGATGGGTGCCTCGATCATGACGAGTCCATCGATCCGGTTCATTCGGACCCAATTCCCGGACGCGAATATTTACGTTCTTACAACCCAAAGCATCCGTTCTTCATGGCTGAAAATCGGTGAATTGGAGCCTTCGAAAGTATTTGCCTTGAGGGAGGATGGGGTCTTTCCATTCCTATTGTCGTATTTTCAGGTTCTGCGAACTCTCAACCAGATTCACATGGACGCCGTGATTGATTTTGAACTGTTCTTCAGAATCACCGCTATCTTCAGTTTTTTTATCAAAGCAGAAAAAAAAGGCGGGTTTTTGCGGTATCACCTCGAAGGGCTTTATCGGGGATCCGTCTATAATTCCGGGTGTCATTTCAATCAAAACACACACATCGCCAAAAACTTCCTGGCACTAACAAAAACCGTTTTAGGGGATTCGGATGATTTTCCTGAGTATAAAAACAACCTGAATGTGGAGGAGCTTGTTTTGCACCCGTACCGATCTCAAGGGGATACCTTGGCTAACTTGAAAAAGAATATTCCTGATTTCATGTCGAGTCCGTATCTTTTGGTCGCGCCTGATGTGGGGCCAAACCTATCCGTCCGCAATTATCCGTTGGATCGATTATCGGGAGTTCTTAAGGAAATTCTTCAGGAATTTCCCGAATATCGGGTGGGAATGATCGGGACCAAGGAAAACATCCCAAGTTGCGAAAAGCTGACGCAACTGGTCAAGTGCGAGCGATTGGTTTCCTTGGTGGGTCGCACGACTATGGATGAACTTTTCGAGTTACTCCATGGTGCAAAACTCTTGATCAGCAACGACAACGGGCCAGTTCATTTTGCCGCCATCACGGATACGCCAACTTTGGCTCTCTACAGCACAGATTCCCCATTTGTGTACGGATCCCTGGGAAAGTGTCTTGTCCTCTATAGTTTTTATCAGTGTAGCCCGTGTATTATGGCTTATAACCACAAACGTTCCGACTGTTCGGATAATAAATGTCTACAGGCCATTTCTGCCTCGAGCGTTTCGTCTTTCGCCATGCGAATTCTCCGTAAAGATCCCGCGATCCGATATCAAACCATCAATAATACAACTCCTTATCTTTACTAGGGGTTGGGTTTTTTTAGGGTTCGAACTCCAAGGGTAAAAAGGTAGAGTAAAAAGTTTATGAAAGTTCCCATGTTGGACTTGGTGACCGAGCATTCTCCTTATCGGGCAGAGTTGCAGACTGCTTTCGAAAGAGTTTTGGATAGCGGGCGTTTTGTTTTAGGACCGGAAGTAGAAGCCTTTGAGCAGGAGATTGCGGCATGGATTGGGGTGCCTCACGCCATCGGTGTGTCGAATGGATCAGATGCCTTGTTGTTGGCTCTCCAAGCGGTGGGAGTGGGGCTTGGGGATGAAGTTATCTGTCCGACCTACACATTTTTCGCCACGGCTGGGGCAGTAGCCCGCTTGGGTGCTAAGCCGGTTTTTGTGGATAGCGCCGAGTGTTGTTACAACCTGCGGGCCGATCAGGTGGCGGCCAAAATCGGTCCTAAAACAAAAGCCATCATTGCCGTTCATCTTTTTGGTCAGTGTGCTGATATGAATCCGATTCTGACTGCAGCCCAAAAACACGGGATTCCAGTCATTGAGGATGCGGCACAAGCTCTTGGGGCAAAAGACAAGGGGCGACAGGCGGGTACCATGGGAACGTTGGGAACGTTTTCTTTTTTCCCGACAAAGAATCTCGGAGCGCTAGGAGAGGGTGGGCTCGTGACAACAAGCGACCCTGCTCTAGCTGAAAAGATAAGGATGCTCCGGGTGCACGGAGCAAAGCAAAAGTATTTTCATGAGATGATTGGTGGGAACTTTCGGTTACACGAGCTACAGGCGGCTTTCTTGCGGGTGAAACTCAAGCGTTTGGATTCAGCGCTACAGAAGAGGCGAGAAAGCGCTGAAAAGTTGATGAAGTCACTTCAAGAGAAGTGGAACGCTGTCATGCCACTCGAATCGTGCGTATGCCAAGGAGAGGGGACGTCTACCGAGCAGAAACCAGGAACGATTCTACTGCCTTTTTCCTGCCATTCAGGCCAAGGGGAACACACTTGGAACCAGTTTATGATTCGGGTGACGGGGAAGGGTAAGCGGGATGCCCTTAGGGAAAAACTGTGTACCGAAGGCATCCAAACTGAAGTATATTATCCTCGATCTTTGCATGAGCAGGAGTGTTTTTCTGATAACAAGGACGAAGTGTTTTCTTTTGCTGAAAAGGCCTCCCAAGAAATCATGGCTTTGCCCTTGGCTTTGCCCGCAGTTGGAACTACTTAAATTCCGGAAGGCCAGAACGCCCGCTTGGGGGCTGTCGCCGAAATGGAGAAGCGGATTCGGCATGTGCCCGGGGTATCTATTTGTGGAATTCGGAAGCGGTTTGCCTCCCACTGGGACAATCGAAACTTGTTAATCAATCTTGCCAAGTACCCCAAATTTTGGAGGCCAGAAATAGCCTAACTGACGACGCAGAAATGATCGATGTCTCCTTACGCATGCTGGTCGCCCGCGTGCCGCCTGACATCTACAATCTGACCAATCCCGGTGTTGTTGCAAATTCTGGGATCATTAAAATGCTTTTGCGTCAAAGGATTCGAACCCTGCCTGCTGCTTATTTCCAATCTTTGGACGAAATGGCGAATGCCATAAAGGCCCCTCGGTCAGCATGCGTTCTCGACTCCACTAAAATCTTGAAGCTCGGATTCCCTATACGGTCTGTTCAGGATATCTTGGAAGTTGCGATTAGCGGCCTGAAAGCAAGCCTTTGAGGTTGCCTGTACAGGGCAAATGGTTTGATTCATTAGCTCATTGGGAAACTACCGACAAGTAATGGGGATTTAGGTTTCCGCGGGGCGTAATACTTACTTGAGCTAATGAAGAAAATCGAATCTCTGAGTTAGCCTGCAGATAAGAATGCAGGTAGAGCCTGTAAAATGTGTTCCAAGAGCGGTTTTAAGTGGCTAAATCAAGTATGAGTTTGCCATTGGTCTCCGTCTGTATTCCAGTCCACAATGTAACCCGATTTCTTGACGAAGCCATCTTCAGCGTCTTGACACAGACCTATGCTAATTTTGAACTGGTTATTGCAAACGGCGCATCCCAACGGGAACCTCGGCGATTGATTGATGAAATCGTAAGCCGTAATTCTGGTCCACGAGTCCAGCTTATTCATAATCCCGCGAACTATTCTATGGTTGAAAATTGGAATTCAGTAATTATGAAGGCGCGCGGAAGTTATTTGAAGCTTCTTTGTGCAGACGATGTTTTGATGCCGGACTGCTTGCAACGGCAGGTGCAAGCTTTGCAAAAGCATCCCAATGTGGTTTTGGCCGCGGGCTCAAGGGTGATTATCAATCAGAAAGGGAATCGTCTTTTTACTAGGAATGGTATCCGGAGTAGAGGCATTCACACCGGCTCTTCGATGATTCGCCGATGTATTTTGGCAGGCACCAACATTATTGGTGATCCAGTTTGCGTCATGTGGCGCAGAACTGGGATAGACCAACTGGGGTTCTTTGATCCGAGTATTCTCTACTGTACCGACTTAGAGTACTGGTTGCGATTACTCAGCATCGGGGATCTCTACTATGATACGGCACCCGTTGCTTTCTACAGAATTCACAAGAGTTCAGCAGGTGTAGGACTTGCGGGCGTGGTGGTAGATGATTTTCTTCGTACAGCAAAACTGAATATAAAAAGAAGCGGCATTCACTTAACGGATCTGCAATTAAAGATCGCAGGATTGAAATCTCTTTTAATGAACGTTGTGAGACAGATCATTTATGGAATTCTGGGGTAATCCGCTTGACTCAAGGGAAGGCTTTCCTTGGGGAGCATAGAGGCGCCTATCGTTCTGTGGGAAAACTCGTTTCTGCTAAGCAAGGTTTGTGAAGTCTCAAAATCAAAACCTCTGTAGGCCCTGCAAATTAATTATGGGCGCTGAGATTCCGGCTTCGCGAAGTTGTTCAGTGGCAATATTCAACGGGTAGGTTACGGGCTCAACCAGAACAATTGCTCCGATCTTTTCGTTTTTTAAGGCTGCCAATGCAGAAGCGACAAGTTCTGGGGGTGTTTTCCCCTCGTTTTCCATGGGGAAATTCAGAGCTCGACGTCGGGCATAGTAAGAGACGAGCGGTGACCAGTCATTACCAATGCAAATAATAACAGAGTCTTCAGGTGTGGAGAATCTGATCCGTTCAGTAGCCTCGATAATGTCCTTATTATCATTCAATTGTCTGGAAAGGTAGAAAACGCTATGACCCCAGATGGCTGAAGCTACTGCTAACGATCCAAGGATTACCCCTGTCCATTGCGTTTCTACGGACTCCAATAAACCCACGATCGCAAAACCTATTGCACCGATTAAGAAAACTGCATTGGCATTGGCATAGTAGTCATGAACAAAGTGGAGATTGGTAAAGATCGCCGGTGCAGTCAGGTATGCTCCAATGCATATCAAAGTTTCTTTTCTCCTTCGACGGCACAATAATGCGACCGAAAAAATGGCGCCCAGCAAAAGGTAGGCGAATTGTGGAATCCCGATGAATTCGGGGAAGCGCCCGACAATATTCCCCCAAACAAGGCCGGATAATTTCTGGTCCCAGGTCCCGTAATTCCATGAATAGTTGTGAGCGCATTGGGAGGTAAGATAAGCCGCGGCAAGCGGGTTAGCTTCCTTGACGTTGTCCGCAAAACGAACCCAGGCAAAAGCAATTCCCATCGGGATTCCGGTAACGAGTCCAAGACGTATGACATGGAATTTTATTTTCTGAATATCGCGCTCTTTGCGCCAGATGACCCATATTCTTGCAAGAAGGAAAGCAATCACGAGAGGTATATAGCCAAGAAATGTGGTGACCTTGGCAAGTCCCGCAAAAACACCTAAAACAACCGCCAGCGCAGTTTTCCAATGGCTCCTAAGGGTTGGGCAGTTAATTGCAGCAGCTAAGTAAGCCATTGAAAAGAAAAGTGCGCTCGACTCGATCATGAATGTTCTGGACCAAAAAATATAAAAAGGGCTCACAATAAATAGCGTGAGCGGAAGCCACGAATGACCAAACGAGACCCCCGCAGCCCGTAAAAGATAAAAGAGTGGGATGGTGGTGCTTAGGAAAAATAAAAGCGATACAAGCCTGCCTGCTTGATCGAGAGGCATGCCCGAAAATCCGGCAATCCTTGCGACGATCCATTGATAAATTGGGAATTCCATGGGAATCGACCATGGCTTGCCGAGGATCGGCGTCTCGTACGCCAGTTTAAATGGATGGTTTACCATATAGTACGTAGTTGTTGCTGTTTGGGATTGCCGGAAAGAATGACGGTCGTTGATTGTATGATCCCACCCGATGCTAGCGGTTCGAATCGTGTAAATGAGGCACACCCCAAACAAGATGGCTAGGATAGTTGGGAGTTGTTTGTTGAGCAGGGCTTCTCTAGCAGGTTGGGCTTGTTTGATTTTATCCATACCTGAGTTCTTGTGTTGAATTTTGAAACAATTTTTGCACTTCTTTAGTTTTTGTGGAGATTATCGAAATTATCTTCGGAGTCGATGGTTTATAAAAACTTCGGCACCTTCATCTATTCTTGCTGCTATTCGTCCTTGAGCTGAAAAAGTGTTATTTTCAATGAACTAGCTTGAGGACCCTTTTTTATAAAAAAAAGCTCTAGAAGTTTCTAAATGATTATCCATCATGGATTTCTTGCCATCGATCTTTTGTGATGCAGAATGGGTTTCCGTGAAACTTGTTAAAAACTACGCGTATGAAATCTTTTGAAAATAAGGCAAAAATCGACCTCTCGATTGTCGCGCCATGCCTGAATGAGGAGAAACTCGTCCCCGAGTTCTTGTCCAGGGCGAAGACTGTCGCCGACAAAGTTACCGACCGATGGGAAATTGTTATGGTGGATGACGGCTCTAGTGACAGCACATGGGATGCTATCCGAGAGCAGCATCGGCAAGACGAAAGAATCAAAGGGCTGCGCCTCTCCAAAAACCACGGTCATCAGACTGCCTTAACAGCAGGACTTAAGGTCTCAGGTGGGGCTCGGGTGTTAGTCATTGATTCCGATTTACAGGATCCTCCTGAACTCATCGTGGAAATGAACCGCTTGATGACCGAAACAAGGGCTGATGTTGTCCATGCGGTGCGGAAAACGAGAGAAGGGGAAACTTGGTTCAAACTTTTCACGGCCGCCGGTTTTTATTGGTTACTTGGGTTTTTGTCGGATCTTCGCATTCCTAAAAACAGTGGTGATTTCAAACTGATCTCCCGACGGGTGGTGGACGTTATCAACCGAATGCGTGAAGGGCACCGGTACTTGCGAGGAATGATTTATTCGGTGGGGTTCCGGCAAGTCACTCTTGAATACGAGAGAAAGCCGCGCGTAAAAGGGATGTCAAAGTTTGGTTTGTTTCGGATGGTTCGATTTGCCTTGGACGGGATTACCAGCTTTTCGATGAAGCCATTGCGAATGGCTACCCTAGTCGGTTTCTTTACGGGGATTTTGGGGCTGATTTGGGCGGTCTGGAGTGTGATTTGGTCCTGTCGCCTCGGGCAACCTTTCTCCAGTCTTTCCATTTTTGTTCCGATTTTTCTGTTCTTTAGTGGTCTTCAACTGACGGTGGCTGGCATTATGGGGGAATATGTGGGGAGGATCTTTGAACAGGTGAAAAACCGACCTCTTTACATTATCGACGAGCAGGTTGGGGTGGACCTCGGTTCAACCGAAGTTCTGGATTCATGAAGTCATACAAAGGAGTTTCGCCCCGAGACAGACTGGGGAAACGGCAGGTCGCATTCTTATGGGGATTGATTGGTCTTTTCATTTGCGTGGCAGCCATAGGGTGGTTGCCTCAACCGCCGTCCAACGAAGAGATGGGGGGGGATCTTGGCAGAGTTTATGATTGGCTAACTGCCGGTTTCGGAAGAAATGGCCTTTGGTGGACTCCGGCGTATCTGATGGGACATAGCATGTCTGTTTTTGCCGTTGCTTTTATCAGCCAGCTTTTCATGACGACTTTCATTTTCTTTGGGAATCTATTTCATGTGCCCTTAATGGGGTTAAAAATTTACAATCTTTTGGTACTCCTGCTTTCGGGGTGGGGAATGCATCGATGGATCAGCGATCAAACCCAAGACCCCAAGGCTGCCGCCATCGCTGCATTGGTGTATGTGACGGGTCCCATGATTACCTTGAGAACATGTGTTCTTGAGCATTCTGGAATGGCGATGGTCTTTGTTTTTGTGCCATGGATCTTTCGCGGAATTTTCATCCTCACCCAGCGTTCGAGCCCTAGGGAAGTTCTGGTGCTGGGATTTGCCGCTGCCGGGCTTGCCTTAAGTTATACCAAAGTCGCTCTTTTAATGATACCTTTGCTGGTGGTTTGGGCGGTTTTCAGTTTGATTTATCTTCCCAAATGCATGGCTCAAATTGTTCTAGCGCAGTGGGCTTCTTCTTTTGGGGTTTCTGTTGCTCTTGCCCTGCCTTTTTTGCTTCCCTCACTAAGGGATTTTCGAATGATGGCGGGGTTTCTTTTGGAGCCTCTGCAGGGGTGGCAGGAAAGCTACGCTTATCGATCTCCCTTGGCATGGATCGATCTTTGGCGGGTTTTTCTATGGGGCTCATCCGATGCGATCTATCGCAATTCTCACCATTTTCATGTCGGACTTGTTCCTGTACTTCTTCTCGGTTGGTGCGTTTGGAGTTCGCGTCTTCAAGAATTCCGCAGGACCCAAGTTGGAAAATCTGCGTTAGCCTTGATTATGGCCGGGTTTCTGCTCCTTTGGTTTTCGTCGGGACCCAAATCTATTCTTGGAGCCTTGGGTGCTTTTCTTGCCGTGGGGCAGGGAATGCGTGATTGGACCATTCCCCTAGCTCTGCTGATGTTTCTTTTTCAAGGCTATCTTTTTTGGAAAACCGCATATGAAATCTTCAACCAAAGAGCCCGCTTCGCGTGGATTCTTTTCTTCGGTTTTGTTCTTATACCAGGATTCGTGCTGATCCAGAAACTTCCGCTTTTTCAGGACATTCGGGGACCTGAGGCATTTTGGACAGTGGGGGGGTATTCGGCATGGATCGGCGGTTTAGGGCTTTTCTTAAGCGGAGCGGTTAAGGTGATCAGTCCTTTCCGGCAGGCCGTTATCCTTCTGGTATTCCTGGCAGTCGACGTCCCTCCTGTTCTCAAGAACTATTTTACTCGAGGACTTCCTCAGCCCCTTTTCGAATCCTATGAAAAACTCTGCGGAACTATTGAAAAAGCAGAACCTGGCAGAATCTTGCCCATTTCGGGCAGGTATTTCTATTTGACGTTACCCCAAAAAACCGGAATGCCGATCAGCACGGAAGCGGCCGGACGCCATTTTCAGTTAAAATGGATCCGGTATATGGAGAGTGCTGGCAACTCGAGTCAGGAAAATCTGCGACGTTACCTGAATGTTGCTGGAGTGTCCTACATTTGGATCGACCGTCAGGATCCCGATACCCCGATCGCCTTACAGCAGTATTTCCAACAAAACTTCCCTCAGGTTTTTCAGGATGATTTTTTCACTGTTCTACTGAATCCAGACTCGCTCTACCCAGCCTTTTTGGCCAATCAGGGGGTCGTAGTGTCTCCAGATTCTTATGAATCTGCGCAATCATTTCTGGAGTTGTCACGGCTGAACTTTGTTGCGGTTGAATCCCAGTCCGTCTCTCCCTCAGATCTTCCTGTTACTGCCGCTACCATGGGAAAAAACAATGGGGAGTTTGAGCTTTCACCCGAATTCAGGGACAGAAAAGGGAACCCTTTTGTGAGGGTAAACTCTCAGGCTCCACGTCTCAATAATTACGGAAGCATGATGTTTTCAGTGCCGGCTCGTTCAGTTAGATCCTGGTTGGTGGTGTGTGAGGCCTTTCATCCTGACTGGAAGGCCTTTTGGAATGAGCGCCCAGTCGCTGTCTGTCGAGCTGTCGGTGGGCTTCTTGCCGTACCGTGCCCCCCTGATGCTGGGTCGCTAAAGCTGGAATACCAACCTCCCCAGTGGTATTTTATTTGTTATATCTTCGGTGCGTCCATGTGGTTAACAGCCACGATTCTTTTGGTATTCGGGTCACGTTTTGGTATGCAGTGGAAATATTATTGGAGTGGGAAAGGATTTGAAACTGAGGTGAAGGGCTCTTTTTAATGAACGTCGATCAATCCTTTGCTAGACCTCGGCAGTGGTTTTGGCCCTTTGATCGTATCGATTGGCTAGCAGGCGCACTTGTTTGGCTTGTTTCTCAATTAACCTATTTTCTTACTACGCAACCGAATGTAGGCTTGCTCGATTCTGGGGAGTTTTTAACGGCATCCGTTCATGTCGGCGTGCCTCATCCGACAGGGTACCCGCTTTGGACGATATTCTCTCATCTTTTTACCCTCTTCCCGATTGGTAACGGGGCATGGGAGGTCAATCTTTTCTCCGGGTTTTGTACGGCGATTGCAACAGGGTTGGTCGCTCTGATCCTATGCAACTCCATGCGTTGGTCTGGGGTAGGGGACCGATTGGCCCAGATCTTGGCGGTGGGTTGGTCCCTAGCTTTAGCATTCAGTGTTTCGATGTGGTCTCAGGCCGTTATTGCAGAGGTTTATGGGACCCATGTGCTATGTGTGATGTTGCTTCTTTGGGTTATTTATCGATGGGTCAGGGATCCTGCATGGACGATGGGATTGGCATGGGCTGTATTCTTTTTCGCATTGGGTATGACCAACCACCACCTGACAATCGCTCTCAGCTCTCTTCCTGTTCTGGTCATGCTACTCCGGCGTCGTGATTTTTTGGCAGAAGGACTTCTTTATCTGAGCGGATCAGCAGCTTTGGTGTATCTCGGTTTTGGGTATCTGTCCCAAGAACCCGCATCTTGGCATGCATCCGTCCGTTTTCTATTTTGTGTGTTTACTGGCTTCGTCTCTTGGTTTTTGTGGAAAAGGCATTTCCAGAATTGGAAGGTAGGGCTGGCAATCCTTGGTGCAGTCATTCTAGGTCTGTCCCCCTATATTTACATGCCGTTGGCCTCAGGAACAAACCCCCCAATGAATTGGGGATTCGCCAGCACCAAGGAGGGTTTCTTTTATTCTTTTAATCGGAGCCAGTATGACGGGAAATTGTCCGATCAGCTTCTTAAAACAATTGGACGCGCCATGGGATCGGCCCCAGCTGAAATGGTAAATCCCCCGGTTCCTGCTCCAAACTCAACAGCAGCAAAATCTTTTCGAGAAAACTTTTTAAAATTTGCACAACTTTATTGGCGAAAGATTGTTGCTAATTTTTCCCCATTCGGAATCTTGGCCTTGGTTGCAACTGTAGCCTCATTGGGTTCAGTTCCCAAAGCGGTACGGGACTGGATTGGAATTTGTGGCTTTGGATTGCTTCTGTCAGGGTTCCTTCAACCAGCTTTTGCCGAGGTTGGAGCAGACGAGGCGACTTGGCTGCTTCAGATGCCTTATCTGGGTTACTCTCATGCATTTTTTGTCCTGCTGGCAGGATTTGGATCGGGGTGGGCGATTCAACGTTGGACTAAAATGGAAAAGATCGGATTGTGTTTGGCAATTCTCCTTGGTGCTGGGATAGCCGGATTTTCCTTTCGACAGAATCTTAACTTTTGCAGTCAAAGGGAACACTGGTTCGGCTGGATGTATGGCCGGGATATGCTGGCCGACCTTCCAAAAGATAGTTTTGTTTTTGGAGGTACTGATCCGGGGCGATTTGTTCCAACGTACATGATCTTGTCGGAAAGTTTTGAGCCCAAGAAATTCAAACGGGATCCGAACTTTGACCGCCGTGACCTATATATCATTACCCAGAACGCCTTAGCAGATGCTTTTTATAATCAGTACATACGGAATCACTATTCAACGGACCGGCCGGAGCCCAAAAGCTGGATTGAGCGTTTTCTAGGCCGTGACAAGCAGTATCCCAAGGCCCCCTTGGTTCTGCCCCGGCAAGAGGACATTATGGCGATTTATCAGTCGGCAATTGAAGCCCGGCAAAAAAATGCTGCAGCACCGGACCCCAACGCCGATCCCACCGTGTTAAATTCAATGGTCGGAGAATGGATCTGGCAGCGAAATATGGATCAGCGGCATTTCTTTGTGGAAGAAAGTTTTCCCATGGAATGGTCATATCCGAATGCTGTTCCTCATGGCCTTTGTTATGAGATCCGTAGAGATCCCGTGCCGTTTTTATCTCCTGAAATCGTAAAGGGAGATATGCAGTATTGGAGGGATTATATCGATCACTTGAGGAGAAATCCTAGATTTGCGGATGATATTGATGCCCAGCGCTCGTTTTCAAAACTTCGGAATACCGGAGGCAACATCTATAAGTGGAGAAAGATGCCGGCCGCAGCCGAACAGGCCTATCGGCAAGCCTTAGAGCTCTGGCCTGGCAATTCTGAGACATTGAATAATTTTGCCGATCTCCTCATGCAGCAAAACCGAGCTGAGGAGTTGCGAGATATCCTAGCCCAAGCCTCCAAGGCAGACCCGAACAACGGGCTTTTAACTGCGCTTTTATCCAGTTCGGAGCGAAGAATTTCACTTAAAGCCGAGATCAATGCCTTGGAGTCGCAACGCACGGAGAATCCGAAGGACCCCAAGCTCATGCAACAGCTTCTTGCAAAATATGCGGAGCAGGGGAATTCCGAGAAAGCTGATCGTTTGGTTGCTGAGGCCTCTAAAGCATTTCCCACAAATGCGGATGTTCTGCGAGACGCCGTTAATTATTTCGCAGTTCAGAATCGAGTCCCTGAGGCGATTGAATACGGACGAAAACTTGAAAAAATCCTTCCGGAGGATGCGGAGCTAAAGCTTGGTATGGCTAAATTCTTTATGGTTTCCGGAAAACGAACTGATTTTTATCAGTATCTCAAGGAGGCAATCCGAATCGGAGGTTTACCGATGAGGGAGAAGGCTGGCTCTGAACCCATGTTTCAACAGATTCAGGGCGAACCGGACTTCCGGAAGTTAGTTCAACCAGCCCAGTAAGTTTATCTGGTCTGGATCTAGTCGGAAGTTTAAGCCCTGAAAAAAAGTCTTCTCTTATTTGGTGGGTGCGGGAGGAAGATCGGAGGGAAGAGCCAATAGCTCTTTTTCACCCCACGGGTTGGTGCGGGAAGCGATTTCTTTTCTTTTAGCTGCAACATCTACAACTTGAATAGCGTCTGCACTATTTCCCCATTCGCTGCGGATATAGGTCAAGATCGCAGCGATCTGCTCGTCTTTAAGAGGGACAGGAGCTCCATCCCCCCAGGCGGGCATGTTATTATTGTAGAGAGCGCCTTTGACGTTAATTGGGCCAGCAATGCCCTTATGCAATATGGAGATGAGTCTATTCTTGGAGCCGATCACCCATTCTGAACCAGCCAAAGGCGGGTAAACGCCGGCCTGTCCAAGGCCGCTGGTTTGATGGCATTGGGCGCAGTTGGCCACGTAGAGCCTTTTTCCGATGACTTTAGGATCGGGTGGTGCAACCGGACCAGTTGTAACGGGACCCCATGTGATCTGTCCTGGGTCAAAAACATCGCCTCTGAATCCACCGCTATAAAAGAAAAGGTATCCACCAGCCCAAAACGAGAGGACGATTCCAAGTCCGATCAACCAGCCTGGGAGAGGTGCATGCCGTTCAGCGGGGGCTTGGGATATAGGTGGCGTTTCGTGGGGATTCATTTGAGAGGGGCTTCCGGGAGTGAATAATTCAA
>Ga0209189_1001738_pt1 | contig 15965 bp, 15 predicted proteins | sample C_130820_EF_Meta_FD_187308 | JGI IMG/M metagenome (GOLD analysis project Ga0209189, IMG submission 187308) | Freshwater microbial communities from Lake Croche, Canada to study carbon cycling - C_130820_EF_MetaG (SPAdes) (version 3) | ecosystem: Environmental > Aquatic > Freshwater > Lake... | reverse complement strand
TTGTGAACATGATGATGGTACAAAAAACACACATGAATGTGATGAAGTTTTTCTACCGAATGTTTTAGAAAACTTTGAAGCCTTCTTGCGTGGCGCTACTTTTCATTTTAATGGACATTTAGACTTCTTTAATGAAGAACTAGATGAAGACTATGATGGCATGGAAGAATATAATACACCAGGATATCAATCGTTTGATAGTATGGTAAATTCTTTGATGAGTGCAAATCATACAGACACTATTGAACAACCTACTCCAGGCAAATGCTCAGTCTGTGGCTTACCAGAAGATGTTATGAAGATCCATAAATGCTGGGATACAAAATGCCCAATTCAGAGTAATAATCATGCCTACTAGAGATGAGATGGCGAAATTCGCCAGAGCTATTGATTTGATAGTTGCAGCTACAGACTACAACTACATCGAAGCAATTGTCGAACATTGTAAAAATACTGGTCTTGAACTTGAAGTTGCAGCCACATTAGTGAATGCAAATTTAAAGGCCAAGATTGAGAACAATGCTATGGACAATAATATGTTGAAAGAAAAAGGATCTAGATTGCCAATATGACTGGTTATGAAACATTTGGATTATATCAAGCTCTCAAACTACATTTTACACAAGAATCATATGACTTTTTCAAATACAACGGAAAGACTAATGTCTCTGTAACTACGTTTGAGAATCGTAAAGACAAATACCATTTTTATAAATTGTCTCGTAGACTTGCACAAAAAGAAGATATGATTGATTTTATTGTTGCAAATCTAGTGGAAGATGAGAAGACTTGGGTCGGATCTTTATTGATGGAAGAATCTGAAGTGAATTATCGCAAACACCAAAAAGTAATTCAGTCAATGTCGTATACATTTGAAAATGATTGTCAAAAACTATTTGATGGTGTTAAGAATCCAAATGATATACTAATGACTGATGGTGACTATCCTGTTCTTCTTAAAAAGGGTCTACAGAAATCGGTGAATATCGAATCTGTTTGTCTATTAAACAATATGCTTGGGTTTGTACCGATGTGGTCTAAGAAGATTGCTGACACAATACATTGGCCAAATTATCGAATGAAACTGCTCAAGTATTCCGCATTTATCCCCAAAGATGATGTAAAATATAAGTTAATTCTAAAAAAGGTGTTGAATGAAAATTAAGAAGATTTATTTGGATATGGATGGTGTTCTCTGTGACTTTGACAAAAGATTCAATGAACTGTTCGGTGATATTAATAACAAGTTTCGTAACCGCAAACATTTTAGTGACCATTGGCCAAAATTTATCGAAGCGGAAAATTTCAAAACACTTGAAATGTTTCCTGGTGCCGAAGAACTTTTAGAATTCGTCAAAGAATTTCCAAAAATTAAAATTGAGATTCTAACTTCCTCTGGTGGTGAATTGTACCACGATGAAGTTAAGAAACAAAAGAAATATTGGTTGCGTAATCATTCAATTGATTATACAGCTAATGTAGTGCCTGGTCGTTCTCACAAGAAAGACTATGCAAAACCCAATACGATTCTAATTGATGACACAGAAGATGTTGTTATCTCTTTTAATCGTGCTGGAGGCATCGGTATACTTCACAAAGATATCGGTGAAACTCTAGACCAACTGAGAACTCTGCTTGCATCGGATACTAAATAAATGTATATTATGCTATTGTGGATAATCAATTATACTCCGTTAATACTACGTCTATACAAAGGAAAATTATATGACTTCATTCGCTAATCTCAAGCGCAATCGCAACTCTTTTGAAAAACTTTCTAAAGCAGTTGAAGCAACCTCAACAGGTACTGCTGACTCAAACTCCAAAGAAGATACCCGCTTCTGGCAACCAGAAGTAGATAAAGCTGGTAACGGCATGGCTGTTATTCGTTTTCTTCCTGCACCGTCAATTGATGGTGATGATGCTCTTCCTTGGGTTCGCACTTTCTCTCATGGATTTCAAGGTCCTGGTGGATGGTTTATTGATAACTGTTTGACTACTTTGAATGAGAAGTGTCCTGTGTGTGAACACAACAATACATTATGGAACTCTGGTGTCGAAGCAAACAAAGATGTTGCTCGTAAACAAAAACGCAAGTTGAGTTATGTTGCGAACATTCTTGTTATTTCTGATCCAAGTAATCCTTCAAACGAAGGTCAAATCAGACTGTATAAGTTTGGTAAGAAAATCTTTGATAAGATTACAGAGGCGATGAATCCTGAATTCGCTGATGAAACACCAGTCAATCCTTTTGACTTGTGGGAAGGCGCTAACTTCAAGTTGAAGATTCGTAATGTTGAAGGCTATCGCAATTATGACAAATCAGAATTCGCTGATGCGTCTGCATTGTTGAATGGTGATGATGATAAACTTGAAGAACTTTGGAAGAAAGAATATTCTCTCAAAGATTTCACAGAACGTAAGAACTTTAAAGCTTACGACCAACTCAAGACCCGTCTTGATAAGGTTCTTGGATTTGATGGTGCACCAATCGTTAAATCAAAGGCTGAAGATACAGTTGCAACATTGAAAGATGATACTTCTGTATTGAATAAACCTCTACATGCTGATGATGAAGACTTAGATTACTTTAAGTCTCTCGCAGAACAAGAGTAAATTCTCTCACCGTGATTAAATCCCGCTTCGGCGGGATTTTTTTATGCAAGAGCTCTTTCTACAAGTTTAGCAAATAAATCATCATAGACAGAGGCTGTAGATGGTGCTGATGAACCACTACCACCACCGCTTGTTGAATTATTAACATTATTATTAGTAATATTATTAACAACTGGTGCAGCTGAAGCTAAAGTCATTTTTTCTTGTGAAACAGCTGTTGTAGCTGCAGCTAATGTTGTTGCTGATGAAGGTGCATTTGGTACTAAAGTAGCAGCAGATTGATTTGCTGATAAAGGTGCATTTGGTGATGAAGCACCCGCTAATGTTGTTGCTGATGAAGGTGCATTTGGTGATGAAGGTGCATTTGGTGATGAAGTGCCTGCTGATGTTGTTGCAACAACAGTGGGTGGTGATGGCATACTTAATGGATTATTAATTGCTGCAGAATATAGTTCGGCTTTTTGGCCAACTTTTCCATATAAAGTTTGTATAACACCCTCAACACTTTTTGATGTTCCATCTTTATTATAAAATATATGTTTATTACTTGCAGCTGCTTCCGGTAATATCTGAGATGCATCAGCACTTGGGTCAGCACTGAATAAAGTTCTAGCTCCCCCCCTTCCCAAAAAGTGAGCGGCATATATTGAGGTTCCCGTAATAGGAACACCCTTTGCTGCCAAATATTGACTGTTTTCTTTTATGTATAATGCACCGGCAATTGCACTTGCTAATGGATCTAAAGGACCTTTTAATAATTCTGGAAAATTTTTGGAATATCTTGATACCATATCATCCCAAGTGCTGTTTAAAAATTGATATAAACCTTTTGCTGAGCTTAAAAGTTTTCCATTTTTATCTCTTGGTACTGCACTAGGATTAAAAGAACTTTCCTGATTAGCCATTGCCAACATTATACCTTCATCAACACCAACTCTTTCCGAAGCATCTTTAATAAAATCTCCTATGTTTTTATCTGGCATAGTTAGCCCTGGTTTTGGATACATTCCAAAGGCTGCGCCGCCAGGACCAGTTGTTATAGGCGTTGTTGAAGATTTTGTTGGCGATGTTGCACTTGGTGCTGCTGGTGTTGCCGGACCCGCCGCATTAGGAACACTCAGGTTCATGCGTTGCATTGGTGTTCCTGCACTTGGTGCTGCTGGTGTTCCTGCACTTGGTGCTGCTGGTGTTCCTGCACTTGGTGCTGCTGGTGTTCCTGCACTTGGTGCTGCTGGTGTTCCTGCAGATGGTGGTGGAACACCAGCTGTTCCACCTATAGTTTTTCCAATAGCTGCAGCTTTATTAACTTTTGCTAAATCTTCATCTGTTAACTTAGCAAGACCTAACATTCCAGATGCCAAGTCTTTCATACCTTGGCCTATTTTAGATAAATTATCTCCATTAATATTTTGAAATAACTGCAAATCTTCAGAAAGTTTTTGCATTGGACTTTTCTTTTCATTACCAAAAATAAAATCAATTAATCCTTTCATACCACCGGCGAGTGATTGTACTATACCACCAATACCAGCAGCACCAAAAAATGCTAACATACTCCCACCAAATATTGGCAAAACGCCAGCAATTTTTAATAAATTACCAGCATCAATATCAGAAAATGCACCCAAACCCTCTGCTAAATTAACTAACAAATCTTTAAGTTTTGGTCCACCACCAAATAAATTAATAATAGCCGCAGCACCACTCAATCCAAGTAAAAATGCGCCAATACCAACACCGATAGCTCCAATACCTAATGCTGCTGGTCCTGCTAATCCAGTGGCACCAAAAATAGCACCAGCTGCAAATAAAGAACCTAATGCAACCAGACTTCCATCACTAAATGCACCAAGTCCTTCAGCTAAATCTGTTAACATAGTTTTAATTCCACCGCTACCACCCATCGCATCAATAAGAGCTGCAGCACCACCTAATGCAGTTAAGAATGCTCCAATGCCTAAACCTACAGCTGCAATTCCAAGAACTGCGCCTTTGGCTCCGCCAGGAACCATTCCGAATAATGCACTACCAGCAAATAAAGAACCTAATGCAATTAAACTACCATCACTAAATGCACCGAGGCCTTCGGCTAAGTCTGTTAACATAGTTTTAATTCCACCGCTACCACCCATCGCATCAACAGCAGCTCCAGCGGCGCCTAATGCAGTTAAGAATCCTGCTATGCCAGCACCAACTACTGCTATATTAAGTCCTTTTGTTCCACCACCAAACAACATACTTCCAGCAAATAATGCACCAAGTGCAACTAAACTTCCACCACTAAACGCACCAAGACCTTCAGCTAGATTAGTCAACACATCTTTTAATCCAGACATACCACCAAGTTTATCTATAGCCCAAGCAGCACCACCTAATGCAGTTAAGAATGCCGCAAGCCCAAGCCCAAGACCACCAAGTTTAGATGCTATTCCAATACCCTTACTTAAACCACCTAATGCACCACTTAATGCACCTCCAACACCTAAAAGACCCGCTGATTTTTCAGTATCGCCAGTTTTTGTAGGTGCTGTGTTATTAGCTACTTTACTTTCTTTTTTGAATTTTGATTTGTATTCTTTATCTCTATCACCCGCATGTTTAAAAAACATGTCAGCTTTATTTGTTGGTTTTCCTTTATTTAATTTAACAAGTTGAAATATATTTTGTCTAATTAAATTCATATCTCTTGCCATCGCAGCATTAGACATAGAATTTTTTGCAACAATAGTGGAATTTATTTTAATGTCTTTTGATTGCGCTATTAAAATATCAAGCTTTTCATTCGATAGTCCACTAACTCCACTACTTGCAGTAGGACTTAATGCTGGAGATAATTTTGATGATAGTGTTGGTGCTTTATAAGCTTTAAAGATTGAAGGCAAAAGAGCAGCCATTAAACCTTGTTGGTTAAACATCTGTCTAGGATCAAACTTTTCTTTAAATCTTTTACCCAGAGCTGATGTTAAACCACCACCAGTGGCCTTCTCACTCTTATAAATTTCTGCTAATCTGGACTTTTTATCTGCCATTTATTTTCTCGCTTGCTGTTGAGCTTTTAATCGTTCTTTTTCTGCTTCTAAAAAATTCACCAACATATCAATATAAACTTGTCTTTCCCAAGGTAACATATTATCCAACTCAGTCAAACTATACTTGTGATGTTGCATCAAAGCAAAATTTGTTTCATAATAGTTACTCAGACTATCATGGGAAAGACTCACCCGAAAAAATTTTGAATTCCTTCGATACTAATATTTTCTTGATATCCACATTTTACACATTTAAAATCATGTTTAGTTTGTAAACGTGGCATTGTTTCAAAAAACTTTTGAATTTTTTCTAAGTCTGATTGTTGCATTTCTTCAATGAATTCATTTAATTCATCTGCACTAACATCTTTTGAATAATAAATTTGTTCCGCATCATAAATGTAATCAATACAAGCAGTTACTAAATTTAATAATTCAGCTTGTGATTGTATATTTAATTTTTCTACAATATCAAAGTTTGGATATTTCATAACAATACCCATTTTTGGAGATAACTCAATCTTACTTGAATGTGTTGGATCTATAGTTGGTTTAATTTCTAAAAGATTTAAATCAATCTTTACTGTTCCACCACACACTTTAGTTCCACCATCTTTGTCTTCTACATTGTTATTACACGAATATCTAAGATTAACAACTTCACCAACAGATTTAGCCCTTAACTGAACAAACAAATGTTCCAAATCAAAAGTTGGTAAACTATTAATGTCAATATCATCCAATATACAATTAGATAATACTTGTTTGATTGTACTTACAACTTCTTTTGCATCTTCTGATTGAGAAGCCATTAAAAATAGTTTTTGTTCTTTTACAAGAAACGGTCTAAATTTAATTTTTTTGCCTGTTGAAATTAATGTTGTTTCGAAAATTGGCGTGTCAAGTTTTGGTAAAGCCATGTTATATCCTCACTTAGTTAAAAAATAATTTTTCCGATGGCATTTGCAATTGAACTTTGTGCCTTATCGAATAATCTTGAGCCAGCTACTCCGAACAATGCAGTAGCTGCAGCTGCTAAATCATATTGACCATCATATACGATTCTAGTTTTTTGAAATGCAAATTGAACTGTAACTCTATGAAATCCGTCATCAGTCCAACTTAATGGCTGAGATGAAATTGATATTGGAAAAGCATCCATCAATTCTATTGCATATATTTGTTTGATAAAATCATCATACTGGATGATTTTAATATTAGTTAAATATGTAGTACTTTCGCCTCTAGCAAATCTTAAATTATTTGTATCTAAAGGCATAATACATTCCAACCAATTATCAAACAACTTTCTCTCATAAAATTCATTAGTACATAAAAATGTTAATGTTGTTTCTTGGAACTGTGTTTGAAAAGGTACTTTAAAAGTTGGACCATATATTTTTACATCTTGAGCTTGTATTGTTCTTCCTGGCAACTCAGCAGACTCACATTGTAATGCCAAATATCTTGACATAGAAGCATTAGCTGTTTTTGATTGTGGATCTTGTTTTTCACCAGTTGCGCCAAATAAATTTTTAATTGCATCTGTAATATCTGTAAAAAATGCATTTGGTGCATTTAATATTTTTTCCATAAGACTTGATGATACAAAATCATTGATGTATTGTGGAATTGGAAGTATAACTTCATAACGACATGGTCTAGCTAAACCATCTTTAGCTTTAATATTAGCTAAGAATAACTGCGGTGAAAATGACATTAGAATTTTTTCCTAGAATCTGAGTATACTTTACTTGTACTTGCACCGACAAAACTTTCCATTGGCAACAAACACGCTATGTCCCATTCATCAGCAGATATCTGTAAGAATCTAGACTGTACATGGGAGAACAAATATCTTTTAATACATGGTTGTGCTTCGAATGCCTTTGATGCAGAAGATAAAGCTGCATAACTTAATTTCAATCTTGTGTTCTTGTCATAACGACTATCTGAAGCATATTGACTCAACTTATCTAACAAAAGTATTCGTTGCTTTGGATGAATGTAATGTAAATTCAATCCTAGAAAACCGTCTGGGTATTGTTCTATTGGGAGTACCAAAGGAAACCTATCGTAGTATGGCAACGAATTCTTTGTTTTTGGATCGTAAAAGTAGAAGTACATATTGCCAATAATAGTACTATCTCTTAATCGTTGACGATCCGTCATTAAGTTTTGTCTTGATGGATTCAAGTCTGAAATTTTGGCACGAAGCCATGTTCTCGCTTTATTTGTGCGAGGTGTTAGTCCTTCTTTTTGTAAGGACTGATTTATTCTGTCTAAAAGATATGCCATCGTATATTTATGTCAAATGCCAAGTTCTTTTTCAGTTATCAATTTGAACTCCCAACCATGCTCTTTACAGAACAAATCGGCAGCTCGCCACTTTTCTTGATTGATAGCATATGTTATAGATTCTTGAATGTAGTTCTTTGTTCGTCTTTTTTGTGTAGGTTTTTTAGTTTGTGCTTCTGGCTTAACCTCTAATATATAGGTTATAGTCTTGCCACCTTTCAGTTTCAGATGTACAATAAAATCTGGAAAGTAACGATGTGCTTTTTTGTCAACAGGTGACACATATGGTATTGGCAATTCTTCGGACGCCCACCAAATCACGTTTGGATTATCATCCAAATATTTCATCACTCTCAACTCCCAAGAAGAACGGTAAATAATATTACTTGCGTTCCCTTTGTACTTTGATGTGTTTTTAGGGGTAAATGTTCCTCGATATGACATAAATATATCTAGTCAACTAAAAGGTAGAAAATGGCATTTTTTTCATTAACAGACATAACTTTTAACAGTAATAAAAATAGTAAAGTGGGTGGACCACTCAGAGCATTAGAAAGTTCTGTGTATGAATCTAACACTTTCAGATATCCTATAGACCTAGGTAGTTATGACAAAGGTCACTACATGGTGATCCATATCAATGAACAACGTGCAACACAATTTAAAGGCACTACAACAAGCGACCAGCCAACAGTAATTTCTCAAAGAACTGCGTTACAATCGGCTAGAGGTGCTACAAATATTGGTGGTAGTGCGGCTTCAATTCTTGGTGTTGCTTCTGATTTAATTAGTAAAGTTGAAAAAACTGGTGTTGGATCTGCAATATCTGGTTTTTTAGGAAATAAAGTAGTGTCTGGTATTAGTAGCGTTTTGGGTAATGGTAATGGTGCTGATGCATTTAAGGAATTAATAGGTTCATCACAGCAATTCGCAAATGAAATTAAATCTATTGTAGCTGGCATCTCAAGCACTTCTTTTACTAGAACTATTCAAAGAACAACAGATACTATTGCTCTTTATATGCCAGATACTTTACATTATGTATACAACCAGGAATACTCGACACCAAAAATTGGTGACGCTGCGGTTGGTGCTCTTTCAGCTGGAGCATCTGCTATAGATGCTTATAAGAGTTCACCTGATGGGGAAAAGGGTAAAAATATAGTAAAGAATTTAACTCCATTTGCTGCAGCTGCATTAGCGAAAAGTAAAGGTGATTTGGGTAAAGTTTTATTTGCCGCTGGTACTGGACTTGCTATGAATCCAATGATGGAGATGATTTATGCTTCTCCAAAATTTAGAGAATTCAATTTCTCTTTTTTGTTTTATCCAAGAGATGAAAAAGAAGCAGCTGAAGTACAAAACATATTAGAAAGACTTAGATTTCATCAAGCACCAGAAATAAAATCAAATTCAGGTGGATTCTTTTTAGTACCACCATCCGAATTTGATATTAAGTTTTATTATAATGGTGGAGAAAATCCAAATATACCACCAATCACAACATGTGTATTAAAAAGTATTGATATAGATTATGCACCGGATGGATGGTCCGCATATGAATCACCAGCAGATTTTGGTAAGCCAAAACTCGGTCGTACTGGTATGCCTGTTGCTATTAGATTGGTATTGGGTTTTGAAGAAACTGAAATTATGACTAAAGATTCATACAAACGTCCATCGTCAACAAATAGTAATATGGGAGCATAATAAATCATGGCAAGATATTTTAGATATTTTCCAAAAACATTTTACTATCCTAAACTTGATTCTAAAAGTTTAGATACAATAACAAATCTCATAGTTAGATTTAAATTCGAAGCTGCATTAAAAGAAAATTCAGTTGCATATTACCAATATGATATAAAAGATAGTGATACTCCGGAAATCATAGCATCAAAGTTTTATGATTCACCGGAAAAACATTGGGCTGTTTTATTGATTAATGATATTCTTGATCCTCAATGGGAATGGCCAATGAATCAAGCAACAACAATTAAATTCATCGAAGAAAAATATTCTGTGAATGCAAATAGTTCTTTGGGGCAAACTGGTGTTACTTGGGCAAAAAGTAACATTAAAAATTATTTTATATTACAAACGAGAACACTATCAACTGGTGGTATCACAATTGATAAAACAGAAACAGATGCCAACACATATGCAAATACATCAATATACACAACAGGATTAAATTTATCTGATGGTAATTCTGTCATTATTGAATTGACCAAAGAAACAAGAACATACTATGATTATGAATTTGATACTAATGAAGAAAAAAGAAAAATCAAATTACTAAAAAAAGAGTTTATATATCCTTTGGATCAAGAAATAAAAAGACTTTCTTCGACAACAGGTACGACTAATTAATTATGGCATTTAGTATTTCAGAAACCACCGAGTTTAAAATAAATGAACTCAATATTGTTACAAAAGGTGGCAAATTAAATATACAAGGTATATTTGAAGAATTAAGCATTTTTGATTCGATTCTTCAACCTTGTATTTCTGGTCAAATATTAATTACTGATGCTAACGGATTAGCTAGTAAATTATCTCTTGATGGTAGTGAGTTTATAGAAATTGATATTGGTAAAGATGAAGATGAATTGAGATTTAGAAAATCATTTAGAATATACAAACTTGCCGATAGAAAAAATATTAATCAAACAAGTGAGATGTATAACCTACATTTTGTTTCTGATGAATATTTTTTATCTGAACAACAAACATTAAATCAAGTTTATAATGGAACATATACCGAAATTGCACTTAAAATTATGCAAGATAAATTGAAAATTCCACATAGTTCTTTTTCTAAATCATTTTATGATTTTTCATATGGTATTAAAGACTTTGTTGTTCCAAATATAACACCACTACAAGCTATAGAGTGGATGTCCAAAAGAGCTGTAAATGAAAAATATGTACCAGATTTTCTATTTTTTCAAAATAGAAACGGATTTAATTTTGTTTCATTATCAACTTTATCACAAGCTGAAGAATTATTTACAGTTAACTTTGATCCAAAAAACATAACCGATTCTGTTGGTGATGAATTAACTGGTGCAAGAGATGTTAAAGTTATATCACAATATGATTTAATAGATTCTACACAATCTGGTGTTGCTGCTGGTCAATTTATTGGATTCGATCCTATTTGTCGTAAAGTAGAAAGTAAAAATATTACATTTTCTGATATACAAGATAAAATGGGTCATGGTAATGATACGCCTAATTTACCAGGTGGTATTTTAAATAGAAATAATCAATTGTCATTTGAGGCATATGGATCTAGAAAGACATTATCTATCTTTAGTGAAGGTCAAAAATACAGTCAATATATAAAGAAGAACGATCCAAATTCTATTAATACTTTACAGGATACACAGAATTTTATTTTTCAACGTAAAGCTATTTTAAAGAATCTATTACAACAAAGAGTTCGTGTAGTACTTCCTGGTAATTTCGCTGTTAGTTCTGGTTTTAGTTTATTTTTAAAGATACCTAATCGTGCTACACATGATGATGGTGGTTTCTGTTCTGGTGGTGATAACTATGATAGAACATTGTATGGTAAATATGTTATTATTGGAACAAGGCATATCATAAGATATGATAGACACGAAACACTTCTTGAAGTGGCAAGAGATTCTAGTGACATGCCTTATACACCTTCAGCTAACCCTGAGTTTAAAGAGGCGTCAGTAGACTATGGAGATTGGACAGGATTTTAAATATGAATAAAGATTTTGCTGGATTAAATGGTTTTGTTTGGTGGATGGGTGTTGTCGAAGATAGACAAGATCCATTAAAATTAGGAAGATGTAGAGTTCGAATTGTTGGGTGGCACTCTCCCAGTAAAACTGATTTGCCCACAAAACATCTTCCTTGGTCACAACAAATGACACCGATAAACAATACTAACCCATATGCACCAAAAGAAGGTGATATGGTTGTTGGTTTCTTCATTGATGGGGAAAGTGCTCAGAGTCCAGTTATGATGGGTGTTTTACCTGGCATTCCTTTGAGTGCAGCTAATCCGCAACAAGGATTTAATGATCCTAGAACAACAACACAATTAAAAAATGCGCCAGTAAAACCTGGTGAAAACCCAACAAATTATCCTAGAGTTTTGGATGAACCAACAACATCAAGACTTGCACGAAATGATTCTGATAGTATTGGTAAAACAATTGTTCAAACTAAAAAAACTAATAAACTTGGACCGTTTGAATTAGATCCAACTTATGCAGCTAAGTATCCATATAATAATGTATATGAATCCGAATCTGGTCATGTAATGGAATTCGATGATACTCCTAAAAAAGAAAGAGTTCATTTATATCATAGAGAAGGTAGTTATATCGAATTGCAAGCAGATGGTTCTGGTGCCTTCAAAATTGTAAAAAACAAAAACGATACAATCGGCGGTAACTACAGTCTTTATGTACAAGGCAATATGACTGTAGAGGTTGATGGTAATATTAGTTTTAAATCTAAAAAGAATATATCATTTTCCGCAGATGGTGCTTTTAGTGTTAAAGCTAAAACTATCAGTTTAAATGCTAATGATTCATTCTCTGCAAAAGGTATGTCAGCTTCTCTTTCTGGAGTAACTAAGACTTCTGTTGGAGGATTAACTTCAGTACAAACATCAGTTAGTGGAGTGATGACAAAAGTTAGTGGAGTTGGCGTAACATCTATTACTGGAACTGCAGCTTTAACTATGGGTTCGACTGGACTTACAAACATTAACGGATCATTAATTAATCTACTTGGTGCACCTGTTGGGGGTGATCCTGGATTAGACCCAGAAGGTATTGATCCAGCTGCGGCTGAAATTGAACCCATAGAGGGTTTTGATGATGTTCTAATAGATGATGCTATTGATCCATTGGGTGGTGTAGATATCTCTGTTGAAAATCTTGCCGATGAAGTTTCTACAATTGGTGAAAATGTTTCTGGTACACTTTCTGAAAATTTAGGTTCAATTGAAGCTAACTTAGGTAATGTTGGTGAACTCGATAATGTAACCGAACTGACTAATGAAGAATTTTTTAATTTAGTTGATGCGGATCAAGCAACAAGTGTTGTTGAAAACATTACTGGTAAAGCTGAAGAAATGATTGCTAATATTCAAGACCAGTTGAGTGGTTTATCAACTAATATTTCAGAGCAATTGCAAGGTTCTGTTGATGGTATAACAGGACCACTTAAAGCTAATTTGACTGTTTTAGAAGGTAAGTTTGATATATTATCAGATCCAAACGCATCTCTAAAAGATAAATTCGCAGCTGCACAAGCTGTTTTTGCAACTGGTTCTACTATGTTAAATCAAGCAAAAGCAATTCCAGGTCAAGCTGCTGCAGCTGTTAGTGGTGTAGTAAATTCTGGTATAAAAGGCGCTTCTAACGCATTCACTACAGGTATTAAAAATACTGGAATTATAGATGAAGTAAAAGCTAATTTATCAGATACATATGATGGATATGTTTCTGCAATCAGAGAAAAAGCTTCTGTTTTAGCTGAAGATGGTAAAGAAAATTTAGCTGATTCTGCAAATAAAGTTGCTGATGAATGGGTGTTTCAAAATAAAGATGATGTTATCGATAAAGTTGCTAATTCTGCTCTTGAAGCTAGACAGAATGGTTCTACATTAGAAGAAGTTAAAGCTGTAATCAAAGATGGAATTACAACTTCATGGAAAAATTTCTATGCGGATAATCAAGCTAAAATTGCGCCTTTAGCTAGTATAGGAATTAAAGATAATGAAGAATTAATTAATCAATGAAAGTATAATATGCCAGGACCAATAGCTTGCATGGGTGATATTAATTGGGGTGGAGGAATTCATGGATTCCCACATCCAAACATTCTTGCGAATGGAAGACCAGCTTTGATTGCTGGCTCTATGTCAACACCACATCCGCATGGACCATTTATTTTTCCAGGATTCGCAATACCTTCTCCTGGAATGGTACTGTTCAATGGCATCCCCGCCGTACATATGGGTGATTTTGAGACCTGTGGACATAACATTGTCACAGGTTCGTTTACAACTTTAGCATTATGAGGATACTATGCCAAGACTTATAGATAATTTAGGATTAAATTTTAGTAACGAGAAGTTTCAACAAGCTTTAGATCCATATGGTGACATTGGAAAAACTCTCAAAAAACAACCATCGATGTATAAAAAATGGCAATTTGATGCTGTTGCGAATAATGATATTGGAGGATATTTTCAAAATCCAATGGCATCAATTTCAAAAGAAATTAGAAATGCTGCCAACACAATGTATACATCATCATATGCTGTAACTGGTTTAGAAACTATTAAAACTACAGCTGGACTAATAGCTGGTTATGATGTTACAACTGGTGATTCTGAAAATCCGCCAATTATTACAACACACACTACTGGAATTATTGAATTGTTTGTTAAACACACAAATAATATTTCTGGTGTTACTGCATCAACCAGTGCATCATTTCCAGATTTTAATAGTGGGCTGGCAATTGGTGAATACATGATGCAACTAACAAGCAGATATGATGGTCAAAATGATGCATCAGCTGCACTCGGTGCATTTACAAGTTTGTTTATTGGTGATGAAATTGGTGTATTGGTGATTAAGATTAATGATGGTGCATTACGAATTAAGAATAGTATTACTGTTGACAGTTATGGTGAGCCTCCAACAACAACTTATACAACAAATTTATCGGCAACTCAAATTAGTACAATTCAAACTGATGTAACAAATTGTTACAATCTTATCAATGACAGATATAATCACGATATAAACTTCTTTAGAAAATCTATGGAAACGATGAATAAGTTCAATCAGATTTCAAAGTTTAATAGTCTATCAAAGATTTCTCTACATCTAATAGATAATTATGTTGGCACAGATAAACTCAAAAGTAAGTTATAAATAAGCTATGGCAAACGTAAATACAAACATTTCGAGAGAATATAGAGACTTAGACTTATCGTTTAAGATACATCCTATTAAAAAAGACATCAATAAACACGTTGCTGAGTATGCAGTTATTAATTCATTAAAGAATTTAATGTCTCTCGGTCATTACGAAAAACCATTTCAACCAGAAATTGGCAGTAATTTAAAAAAACTATTATTTGAACCATTAGACAATGTGTCTTCTGCTGCTATACAAAGAGAGATGGAAACAATTATTGGTAACTTTGAACCTCGGGTTTCAACTTCAAAGCTACAATTAATTCCAGACTATGATAACAATGGCTATAAAATAAATCTTGAATTCTATATTATTAACAGAACAGATCCAGTAACAATTAAATTTTTCCTTGAACGGGCAAGATAATGGCAACCAACCGTTTAGAAATTGCTGAATTAGACTTTGATTCAATCAAACAAAATCTAAAGTCTTTTTTAAAGCAACAATCACAATTTACAGACTATGACTTTGAAGGGTCAGGGCTTAGTGTTTTATTAGATGTTTTAGCTTATAATACACACTATAATGCATACTATTTAAACATGGTAGCTAATGAATCGTTTTTAGATTCTGCCATTCTTAGAGATTCAGTTGTATCACATGCAAAGACTTTGGGTTATACTCCTTATTCTATTACTGCGCCTAGAATTACTTGTAATGTAGTTTTAGATAGTGGCACAACAACAGCAGATAGTATTACTATGCCAAGAGGATTTTCTTTTGGTTCAAACGCAATCGACAATTCTACCTACAATTTTGTATTGTTAGATGACGTAACTGTCACAAAAAGTGGCCAAAATTACTTTTTTGAAAATATAGATTTTTATGAAGGACAGTTGGTAACATATCAGTATACACAAAATAATTCAGCAAATCCAAAACAGTCGTTTGTTATTCCTGATGCTAATGTTGATACAAATACAATTAAAATTTCTGTTAAGCCTTCTGCATCAAATACACAAACTGTTGTTTATAATCAAGTAACTGATATTTTAGATGTTACTGCTGGGTCACAAGTTTATTTTTTACAAG
>Ga0209189_1001731_pt1 | contig 15991 bp, 10 predicted proteins | sample C_130820_EF_Meta_FD_187308 | JGI IMG/M metagenome (GOLD analysis project Ga0209189, IMG submission 187308) | Freshwater microbial communities from Lake Croche, Canada to study carbon cycling - C_130820_EF_MetaG (SPAdes) (version 3) | ecosystem: Environmental > Aquatic > Freshwater > Lake... | reverse complement strand
GGGTGGTTGAGTTAAGGGGTCTGATGGGCCATCACTCTGTTAGGTCGATCAGCGACTCAAGGGACAAGATGTGGCAATACAACCGTATAGCTGCAAACAAGATAGCCGAGGAAGGGCGCGGAGGTCGGTTAAAGGGTTTTGCAAAGGCGTTTTTCAGCTTGGTTCGAGGGCTGGTCTTTCGCCTCGGGTTTCTCGATGGCCGCAGGGGCTTTCAGCTTGCATGGTTCAATGCTCATGGGACGTATCTGAGGTACGCCTTGGCCCAGAGTCTTCAAGACCAGGCCGCCTATCAGTCCGAAACCCAAACCCCCTTCCAGAGATTCCGAGATGTTCTGCACCTGGTTTTTGTTGATCATGGGTTTTTGCGGACTGTTTATGAGAATCGGTTTCGGCTCGCTGGTGGGCTCTATCGAGTGAACCAGCCGAGTCCTACCAGGCTAGCGGCTTACAAGCGAAACTTTGGAGTGAGGACCGTCATTAATCTGCGTGGTCGAAATGAACAGCTGGGCTGGTACCGTCTCGAGGAGCGTGCCTGCCGAGATCTAGGCCTGCGACTAATCAATACGCAGGTTTACTCCAGGGGTTTGGTTGATCGGGGCCGACTAGGGGAATTGAAGGAGATTATTGAGAACCTAGAGCTGCCAGCAGTCGTACACTGCAAGTCGGGCGCAGATCGCGCGGGGTTTTTCTCGGTTTTGTTTCGGCACTTCAGGCTCGGCGAACCCATTGAGCGAGCGTCCGAGGAACTGGCCCTGAAATACGGTCACGCCAAATCAGCCAAGACGGGCGTCTTGGACCGTTTCTTTGCGACTTTCACTGCAAATCGAGAGAGACGTCAGAGCTTTACCGAATGGTACGGGTCTAGTTTTGACCGAGAGGGACTTCAGGCCAGTTTTCAACCCCTCGGCTTTACAGACTGGGTTATTGACCGCCTGCTGCGTCGAGAATAATGAGCCAAGAGGTGATAAAGGATTTCAAACTCTACATTCGGCTACTGGGCTACATCCGTCCCTATTGGCGCATTGCCTTGATCTCGATTCTAGCTATGGTGGTCAGTGCCGCTCTGGAGCCAGTCTTGCCTGCCCTTATGCAGCCCTTGATTGACAAGAGTCTAATCCAACGCGATGGGATCAGCTTATGGCAAGTTCCAGTTTTGATCGTATCGACTTTTATTTTAAAAGGGGTGGCGGACTACATTGCCAATGTGGCCAGCCAGACTATCGCCCAGAAAACTATTGCCGATCTTCGGGCGCTAATTTTTTCACATCAACTTGATCTGCCCATTGCCCGTCACAGGGCGGAAGATGGGGGGCGCATGCTCTCGCGGGTCACCTACGACACCAGCATGGTGGGGGAGGCCGTCTCGACCGCATGGTTGACCATTATTCGTGACACATTGGTCTTGGTCGGTCTGCTAGGGTTCCTTTTCTATACTGCTTGGCAACTGACCCTGCTTGTTTTGTTGATTGCTCCAGCCCTAGCATTTGCGATTCGACGCATTAACGGAAGACTCAGACAGTCCAGCGAACGCGTTCAAGGCTGGATGGGGCGGGTTACAGGCCTCGTGGAGGAGGCTTTGTTGGGATTGCAGGACATCAAGATTTTTGGTGCCTACAGTGGCCAGGCCGATCGGTTTGATCAGGTTAACCAGGGACTGCGTCGTGAACAGATGCGCGTTGTGCGGGTGCAAGCAATTAACGTCCCACTGGTTCAGGTGCTGGCCGCATGTTCGGTAGCTCTGGTGATTTATGTCGCTTCATCTCTTAGCCGGCAGGATCTTTTGAGTCCCGGCGAATTTATAGCTTTTGTCACCGCCATGAGCATGATCTTTGAGCCAGTCCGTCGGTTGACGAACGTGAACGCTACCCTTCAGCGGGGCCTGGCTGCCGCTGATTCTGTGTTGAACCTACTCGACGAAAAAGGGGAGTTTAGACCGATAACCAACCAAAAGAGGCCCAAGGGGGGGCAGCAGGACCCGCAACCCACTCCCAAAGAAATCTCTACCAAGGCAGTGGTTTTCGAGGACGTTCATTTTCGCTATGAATCCGATCGGGCATGGACCTTCTCTGGCATTTCACTATCTATAGAGGAGGGAGAGACAGTCAAGTTGACGGGCCCCTCCGGAAGCGGCAAATCCACATTAGTGGGCCTCATTTGCGGATTAGAAAAGGCCGAATGCGGAAAAATTCTAATATGTGGTCAATCCACCGAAACGATAACTTCGGAGGAGCACCGAAGACTAATATCTTTGGTGGGTCAACACATTGCTCTATTTGACTTAAGCGTCGCAGAAAATATCGCACTAGGAAAACCAACTGCCAGTCTGAATGAGATTGAAGTCGCAGCAAGAATGGCTTGCGCAACAGAATTCATTGAGAGTCTTCCAGAAGGCTTTCATACCAAGCTGGGACCTCGAGGGGCGACTCTGTCGGGCGGTCAACGGCAAAGAATTGCGCTCGCGCGGGCCTTTCTGAAGGATGCCCCAATTTTAATTTTTGACGAGGGTACAAGCGCCTTAGATAAACGTACCGCTGATCAGGTGTTTCGAGCTTTGAAACTAATTTCAAAAGGAAAAACTACTATCGTGATTAGTCACTCCAACATTTCCGCCATCAAAGTTGACCGTACCTTGAGTATATTAGATTTGACTAAACCAACTGAATAGCAAAACGATGCTGTTTAAATTTTCGCCGTTAACCTCTTCACCCAGCGGACGGGAGGCACTTTTAAGGGGGCTGGCATTATCTTTCCTCGGAGCAACCTTTTTTGTTCTCCCGTTTAGCACGGCGTTATCTCAAATATTTTCCTGGTTGGCTTTAGCCACACTGCTTTTCCTTGTGCGCATTGAGAAAGCCCTCACCATTCTTCGCTCGCGGACATTTACGCTGACACTCCTTCTATGGCTCTACTTGATGTTATCGGCATTTTGGAGTACGGGTGCTAATTACGAAATCTGCGAGGCGATCTTAAAGTATCGGAAATTATTACTCGCAATGCTAATGGTCCACTTGTTTCTGGAGATCAACGACTCACCAATATACCTTGTTAAAGCATTTATGGCCAGCGTAATGCTTTGCGCCTCATTCTCTATCCTCTCTTACAGTGGAGTTTTCCAATGGGTATTTGGCTCACCAAACTACGAAAACGGATGGGCTCTGTTCTATCAGGGAAAACCAATGTTTACAGTTGGGGGACCCGAAAATCCCGTATTTGGAAGAAATCACATCACCCAGGGAGTTTTTATGTCGGTGGCCCTTTCCTACAGCATAGAGTCGATAATCAAAAATAAGAGAGTAGACAAGTTTTCTTCAAGTCACATACTTATTTTTCTCCCCCCAATTTTGTTGGCGACAGCAATCCTAACCCTTCAGGGGAGAACCGGTTACCTCCTTTTGACGCTTGTCATAATATTTAGCGGTTGGCGCTTATTTGCGAGTACGGGACGCAATGGGAAAATATTTATTATCTTACTTATTTGCATGGTATTTATGGTCAGCCCCGCAAGAAGAAATTTTGAAAGAATATTGATTGCCAAAGACGATGCAATAAGTTTTTTTAAACATGGTGGTACCGAAGGGAGTCAAGGCCAACGACTAAATTTTTGGTCGTCTGGTCTTTCGATTTTTATGACGTCCCCAGTTTTCGGATCTGGAGTTGGTAGCTATAGCGCGGAATACGTTAAAGAGAATAAAAGATCACTAAAGGATGACCCCAAAGAGGGTCAAGCGCACTCCGACTTTGTAATGATTGCCGTCCAAGGGGGTGCAGTCGGACTTTTGTTCTACACGCTACTACTTGTTTCAACATGGACCGCTCTTAGCCGAAGTCGAGCGCCTGAGATGAAGCTTCCTTTTTCTTTATTGATCGTTGGCTCTTCCTTCAACAGCTTGTTATGGGACAGCGCTGAGGGCCTTTTAATATCTTTAATTTTTGCGATCGCATCAGTAGGAGAGGTCAACAAGAAGATCTAGGCAAACATCAGGCGCTATTATTGAGCTCTTTCCCCCCTTTTCTCCACACACCAGTGGACGACCATAAGGAATATAAATCCCATTGTTAGGTTTACGACCCCCATATATAGAATTAACCATGCCGTAAGACCCAGAAGACCGAAGAGATAGCCCTTGATGTCTACGAAGTCACGGCGAGTTAGTTTAATCGAACGCAAAGAAAGCCAACCAAACAGTATCAGATACGCGACAGTCCCAACTAGTCCGATTTTGAGAACTAGGTAATGTATGGAGTTGTGTAAATACCTTATGTTTTCCAGTGCTATTTCCTGACCCGAAGGGGATTTTCTCGTAAAAGGATGCTTACCATATAAGCCCTCTGGGACCGGCAGGGAAAATCCAAGCCCTCTTCCAAAAAGCCGCTCAGATAGCGTCATCTTTTCAATCGTCAAGAAAAACAAGTTAGACTCGATCCCTCGCATGGGCGCTGTAATTTTGTCGGAATTGTATTGGGGCACTGGGAGTGCTGGAGAGGGCACGACTAGAAGCGACGCCGTTGTGCCAAGAGTACTCTTTATGTATTCGACTTGATCATGACGCGAAGCTGTTACGATTATAAATATTATTGAAAATAATAAAATAATTCTGAAATTTCTAATGATCAGCGTGCAAAGAATCATAATTTTTGCCCCTGTCAGGACAGTCAAGAGCGAGAGGATCAGAGTCGGCAGGGTCTCCTTCCAAAGAATAAATCCAAGGATCAGCAAGGGAGAAGGTATTGTCTCCTTTAAAAGAATTATGGATTTGCCACAAAGAAAGTGAAGAATAAGCAGAATGACCAACACGAGTGGGACCAAAAGCCTTAAAAAATTTTTGTTACAAAACGCGATTTCAGATAAACCCTTCCATTGCCCTGCAAGCAGTATTCCGCCACTAAGAATTAGGAGTGAAATTAAGGATTCCGTGAAATTAACTTCTCTGTAAAATTGAGAAAATACCAACAAAATTATCAGACATAGGATTTGAGTAGCGATGATATAGTGTATGCGCCGATTGACTTTTTTATATTGAGAAAAGTAATTAATGGCTAAAGCAAAAACCAACGCTAACCAAGAGAGTCGCCAGTCTAAAGAGGATATTGAAAGAGCTGTTACCAATAAAATAAGTTTTAAGCGGGGAAAATCGAATTGCTTAAGAATGACTGGTCTATATTTCATGGGAAATTTATGGTTCTCCTCTTGGGAAGTTATTTTATTTTCCCAAGAGTGACTGAGTTTTTCCAGTTCGGATCGGTATTTGCCGGAAGAGTCGCGTACGCTCCTGATAATTTTGTTTTCCAGGGGATGAGACAGGAGTATTCTCTTCAAGTCATCTCTTCATACCTTTTCTCTCTGCTTGGACTTAGTCCTATCACAGTAGAAGTTATCGGTGGTTTATTTTCGACCATGTTGGCAGTCTCATGCGTGTTTATGACTGTTAAAACAATTATACCAAATCGGAATTACCGGTTGTTAGGCATAACATTTCTTCAAATTACTTTAATATTTTTTATCCTTGAGTTTAAGATTGATGTACTTTACCCAATTCGCTTCCCGCTCTCATATGCAATATTCGGAAATTCTGGCTATTGGTTCGCCGCCCTTGTTCTGGCGCTCGTTGCAAATAAAAAAACACTCGGGTCTTTCCTTCTGGGGATACTTGTCGGTTGGCATCCGGTTTGGGGAGTTCTCGTTATTGGAGCGGTTTTGCACCGAAAATCCCTTGAGCGGTATCCGGGAAGATGGTTTTCACGCATAGATAGTGCATTCACGCTTTTTCTCTTGGGAGGCTTAATTTCTCTAGCTGGCTTTGGATTGCATGCTTATGTTAACTATAATAACTTATCGTCCAACTCCATCGACGCTGAATCATTTATCTCTACGTCTGCACAAGCACAACGAGAAGTAGATACTACACTAACGCACCATAACTTGCGGTTAGATAGTATCAACGGGTTTCCACAGTTGGCTGCGATTTTAGGATTCTATTTTCTTTTCGTCCTTTTAGGTAGAAAGAATTTTACTCCTGCACATCGAAACTTAACCGATCTAATAAGTTCAATGTTGGTGGTCGGACTGATTCTGTCCTTCGTAGTGGCTATGATTCCTTATGTCCAATTTCCATTTTCCGACATTTTAGCACGGGGCATCCCCAGCAGGGTGTTCAATCTACCTGTGATTTTTAATACGGTGACTGCCATCGGTTTGATTGCGGGTTTTCGGGGGAGGGATGACCGCTCTCGCCCAGCCCTTCTCGTGGCAATTTTATGGCTTTGTATAGCTCATACTTTTACCGGCTTGCTTGTTGCATCGCTATTAATCGTTGGTGGTAAAGTACAACTGTGGAGCCGATTAAAAATTCGTTCGGCATGGCATGGGCAGCTCCAAGCAATGCTGAAGAGGCCTATTTCCTTAATGCTCACGTTGGTGCTCGTCTTGAAGGCTTCTATTCTCAATGCGCATTTTTTTACAGTCTATGATTACTTTGTCATGGTTAATCCCCTTCTAAAGGAGCTGCGGGGCCTAGATGTCAAGGAATCTCGCATTCTCCTCGGTCCGAACATCCCCCCGCACCGCGGACTTAATTTATCATTAGCGACGAGCGTAGAATGGTTGCAGTTCGGTCATCGTTATGGGAATATTCAACGTCGTGTTGCGGATATTTCTGGCTGTGACCGGCGTGATGGTGACGACATGACGGAACTCATATTAAAAGACTGGGGGTGTATAGAAAAACTAACTCCGGAACAGTGGACGGATGTAAAACTTTCTACAGGTATAACACATGTAATCGTCGTCGAGCCTCGGGGGGGAGGCCCGCTAAGTGTCCCAATACTTGTGAGATCGGGTGATATAGCTATGTATAAGTTATAGACTTTAATTATACTAAATCATGACGTTAAAAATGTAGGTTATAGAAATGAACTTTGAATATGAAGAACAAATTCTTTCGCAGTTTACGTTAGATTCTTCAAGGTTAAATCAATTTGCTATTAAGCATCACGATTCCTTTGTGAGCGCTTCACCTTTCCCAAACGTGATAATAGACGACTTCTTCCCTCAGGAAACGTTGCAACTACTTTGCGAGGGGTTCAAAACGGAAAGGACATCCTCTGACGTTTTATTCAAGAATGGATACGCGGGAACGGGAAAGCGTCAAATTGCACCCGATCAATGTCTACCGCTAGTAAGGTATATTTTTTATCAATTTAATTCTTCTTTATTCTTGGAGTTCTTGGAGAAGTTGACGGGGATCAATTCTCTAATTGGTGATCCGTATTTTGAAGGGGGCGGGCTGCACGAGATATCGAAAGATGGACGTTTGGGAGTACACACGGATTTTTTACTCAATAGACGACTTAATCTTTTGAGAAGATTGAATGTTATTATCTATCTCAACCATTCGTGGAGTACCGACTACGGTGGTAATCTCGAATTATGGGACAAAGAAATGAAGCACCCGGTTAAGTTAATACAACCGACTCTGAATAGGTGCGTGATTTTTGAGACAAACACGACTTCCTACCATGGACATCCAGAACCCCTGAAAACCCCTGGTGGAATAACGCGTAAGTCTTTAGCGCTCTATTACTATAATGCCTCAGATAAGATTATTCATGAGCACCCCTCTTTTGGGACTAACTTTGTTCCAAGACCCGAAGACCCCTTGGCGGTTAAAATACAGACGACAAAAATAAAAATTGCAAACAAACTGCGGGACTATGTTCCCCCAGTTTTAGCTCGACAAATTTTTCGAGGTTACAGGGACTAGTAGGGATTTACCTTCAACCCTCTACTTTAGTGCCGGGACGTGTCTCCAAAAAGGCTTCTGTTTCGCGCGGCTTTCGGACGGTAGAGAACTTTCAGGGGTGCGTACCGAAAAAGGTTAAATACTAAGTTCATGTAGTAATGAAGCCTTTCAATGGGGCTGACCAGAACTTCGCGAGGATAAAAACTATTAAGTTCGAAAGAGGATTTGTATTTCAGCAGGCTTCGTGCATGCCACTTCGTACAGAAGTTCAAAGCAGTTCGTCGTCTGCAGTTCTTGGCTGTTGCCTCACTTAGTGCGCCGTTTTGAACGTGACGATTAAGTAGGTAAGACTGGTTATCTATAAAAACCTCAAAAAAACTATAGCCACCTTTTAAGTTCTTCGGAAAAATAGTGAAAATTAATTCCGGATAAATAATCACCCCACGCATTTCTATCTGAGTCAACATACTGGCGTAGTGTGCTAGGTGTTTGTCGTGGAAATCCCAATGAAGAAAAAATCTGTGAAAATCATCCCTCCAACAAGAGTACGTACCAATCAATGATGGCCAATAATCTGCTTGCTTGACGAATGTATCTAGATTTATGTGCTTCCCTGAAAGACCAGTTTTAACATATGGAAAAAACAGGGCAGGGCGCAACTGTTTTTCCGAGTGGAACTTGACAAATTCCAAAAGCCTCGTAAGTGAACCTCTTGCGATTTTACTGTTATCGGATACTAGCTTCAATAAAGTTCCACGTCCACTTCGGAGAACGAATCCAGAATTTAAATCGCCGGTTAGGGGTTGCTCTGGCCGGATAACTCTCACAAATTTGTACGTTTTGGCAAAACTTTCACATATTTCTACGGTCTTTGGGCCAGAGTGATTGTCTGAGATAATAACTTCCACTAAATCGTTAGTCCCAATACCTTGGGAGACTATCGATTCTAACGTCCGACGAAGAAGATGGCCTCCATCCCTCGTCGGAATGCAAATAGAGACTAAGGGCGTGTCATTCTGCAGAGAAATTGCTGCCATCTTGGCTCCATACTTAGAAGACTGCATCGCCCTTGCGGGCGTTGTAAATTTCAAGGCTAACACTAAAACCGACCTCGGGGGAGGGGGCAGTCTGCCCCCTTTGTTGCCCGATAATTTTCTTGTGTCCTTGGATTTGTTTGAGTGGCTATTTGTGGCTCAGAATCTTTAAACTCCATTGGAAGTTTTCTTAGTATCAACCCAGGGGGGGGGATTGATTCATACTATAGAATGTTTCTGTGCTTTCAAAGAGGAACGAGACCATGACGGATTCATCATTTGCATTTTGGAAGGGGAAACGTGTTTTTCTTACTGGACATTCGGGATTCAAAGGAGGGTGGCTGTCAGTAATTTTGACTGAGTTGGGTGCGCGTGTCTGCGGGTATTCCCTTGAACCGATTACCGATCCGAACCTCCACTCCAGTCTCCGATCTAGTTTAAATTTGATAAATATATACGGGGATATACGGAATCAACGGCTTGTGACCGAATCGTTGGCTAATTTTGAACCTGAAATTATTATTCACATGGCTGCTCAGCCACTTGTAATCGATTCCTACCTAAAGCCCGTAGATACATTTGATACCAATGTGATGGGTTTGGTGAGTTTGCTTGAGGCTGCTAGGCGTTGTAATGCTCTGAGAGCGATAATTAACGTAACATCCGATAAGTGTTACGAGAACAGAGGGTGGGTTTGGGGATATCGCGAACAGGATCGGTTGGGTGGCTTTGACCCCTACAGCACAAGTAAAGCCTGCGCTGAGCTTGTTACCTCCAGTTATCGGAGGTCCTATTTTTGGCCTCGCGGAGTTGCAGTCGCAACCGCTCGAGCGGGTAACGTGATTGGGGGAGGAGACTGGAGCGCAGATCGATTAGTTCCTGACATTGTCAGGGCGGTTGTAGCGTCTGGAGAGGTAAAACTACGCAATCCACAGGCCATCAGACCTTGGCAGCATGTTATCGAGCCTTTGTTTGGATACCTTCTTCTTGTCGAGAGAATGTATGATTGCAAGGACTTTACCGAATTGACATCGGCTTGGAACTTTGGACCGGACCTTAACGTGGATCTCACGGTCCGCCAATTGACCGAAAAACTGCTACACGGCTTGGGCGTTCAGAGTAGATGTACGCTTGACACTGTCGAAAGCAGTAATATAGAAACTCAGATACTGAGGTTGGACTCAAGCAAAGCTCGAGAACTCTTGGGTTGGAGGCCTAGATTAACCCCCTCGACAGTGCTTGAGATGACTGCAGAATGGTACCGCCGATTTTATGAGGGCACGTGCCCCCTGTCTCTCTGTGCTGAGCAGCTAGGTGTCTATCGAGATCTCATTAGCACAGAAAGTTAAATTACGGGTATGCGCAAGCCACCTGGCATAATCGGGTTGGTTGGGAGAGTATCAACAGTGAATGTGGGGTGGGAGCGAGCAGGCAGGCTTTGAGTCCGAAGGGGCCCGCAGACCCCCTTGAGTGGCATCCCACTGATATATGATTGGGGTCAGACGTCGCCTCTGAGACCGATGAAACCGATGCTGAATCTCAAGTCTCGCCCTAGCGCCCGTTCAATCCAAGCAGAAGACTGATGACTTCGCCATCCCATACTCCTATTCAGCGGGAACCCCAATCGCTGACGAGAGCTTCGCCGGTTGAGGCGCGTATGGATGCCATCCGTAAGCAGATACTCGGGCTGGTAGCGGACTACGCAGCCTTGTCCCTGGCGCCAGCCGACTTTGTGCCCGGAGTGACACCCGTGCCTCCATCGGGCAAATTGCTGGGTGCGGAGGAGCTTAAGAACATGGTGGAGGCAGGCCTCGACGGCTGGCTCACCGCTGGACGGTTCAATGAAGCCTTTGAAAGAAAACTAAGCGAGTTTTTGGGCGCAAAACACGTTCTTACTGTGAACTCAGGGTCGTCTGCTAACCTGGTGGCTTTCAATACCCTTACCAGCCCCAAGTTAGGTGCTCGTGCTATTCGGAAGGGTGATGAGGTGATCACCGTAGCGGCCGGATTTCCAACCACGGTTAATCCTATTTTGCAGTTCGGTGCTGTACCAGTGTTTGTCGACATTGAAATTGGCACATACAACATTGACGTTAGTCTAATTGAGCAAGCCATCGGTCCCAGAACGCGAGCTGTTATGCTGGCACACACGCTTGGCAACCCTTTCAACCTTCAGGTCGTTACCGCCCTTTGTAAAAAACATAAGCTTTGGTTAATTGAGGACTGTTGCGATGCATTGGGCTCTACGTACCAGGGGCAATTGGTTGGCACATTTGGCGATATTGCAACTTTGAGTTTCTACCCGGCGCACCACATCACTATGGGTGAGGGCGGAGCGGTATTCACTAACAATGACGAGCTTCGCAGCATTGCCGAGAGCATTCGCGATTGGGGCCGAGATTGCTACTGTGGGCCCGGCAAAGACAATACCTGTGGTAGGCGGTTTGACTGGAAGCTAGGAGACCTACCCCACGGCTACGACCACAAGTACACCTACAGTCATCTGGGCTACAACCTTAAGATTACGGACATGCAGGCTGCCTGCGGCTTGGCGCAGCTCGAAAAACTGCCAGGTTTTATTCAGGCGCGTAAAGCAAACTTTGCGTTGTTAAAGAACGCGCTTTCAAAGCTAGAAGATTTTCTCGTCTTGCCCGAGGCCACATTGGGTAGTGACCCGTCTTGGTTTGGGTTCCCCATAACCCTCAAAGAAGGGGCTCCTGTGTCTAGGCTTGATTTACTCACCTATCTTGACCAAGAGAAAGTGGGCACAAGACTTCTCTTCGCGGGTAACCTTACTCGTCAGCCGTCGCTGCGGGGTCAAAACTACCGAGCGGCATCCACGCTGACTAACACCGATACTGTGATGAACACCACTTTTTGGGTAGGAGTTCAGCCTGCACTCTCGAAGGAGGCCCTTCAGTATTTGGTCGGCTGCATGGGTCAGTTTCTCGGTGAAGGCGTAAACTGGAGTTAGCATGAAAAAGGGTATTCCTCCCAACTTGTTCGTGCTTGAGATGGCCAACAACCACATGGGCCAAGTGGGTCATGGTGTCGCTTTGATTCGCGCGTTCGCCGACGTCTGCAAAGATTTTCCAGAATTTAACTTTGCCTTCAAGCTTCAGTACCGTAATCTAGCTACCTTCATTCATCCAGATCTCAAAGGAAGAATGGATGTCAAATACATTAAGAGATTCGAAGAGACGAGGTTGACTCGGGCGGACTTCGATGCCTTGATAGAAGAAATCAAGGCGAACAATTGCTTGGCGATGGCAACCCCGTTCGATGAGGAGTCGGTCGACGTTGTAGTTGAGCAGAATTTAGACATCTTGAAAGTCGCGAGTTGCTCGTTTACGGATTGGCCATTGTTAGAGAGAGTTGTCCAAACGGACATGCCGCTCATTGTGTCCACGGCCGGGGCCTCTCTGGACGACATCGACAGGGTTGTGAGTTTTCTTCAACATCGCAATAAGGACTTCGCCCTCCTGCACTGTGTGGCCGAGTACCCCACTGCTGATGATAAGTTGCATCTTGGGCAGTTGGATCTCTTTAAACAGCGTTATCCCGGCGTAAAAATTGGCTTCTCCACGCATGAAAGCCCCCAGAGCTTCGATATTGTGAAGGTGGCAATTGCCAAAGGCGCAGAAGTCATCGAAAAACACGTCGGCTTACCTACTGATCAGTTTGAGATCAATGCATACTCGGCCAGTCCTGCGCAGGTCCGTCAGTGGCTCGAGGGCGCCCGTCAAACCAAGGGTATCTGTGGTCGGTCGGACGCGCGTCCGCCAATTAATCAGGTGGAGGTTGAGAGCCTTACGTCTCTTCGCAGAGGCATTTTCGTTAAGCGAGCAATTAGAGCTGGGGAGATCTTGAGTAAGGAGGATGTCTACTTTGCCTTTCCGCCCCAAAATGGGCAATTCTTGGCAAATCACTGGTCTAAGTATTCGTCCTTTCAAGCCACCCAGGAAATTGAAGCGAATGCCGCGATCACGCCCTCTAACGCATCTGTTTCTGATATTCGGTCAGCGGTGAGGGAGGCCGTAGAAAAGGTAAAGGCGCTCCTAAAAGAGAGCGGTGTGGTTGTGCCTGGCGGTGTGGATCTGGAGCTATCCCATCATTACGGGATGGAAAATTTTTCAGAGACGGGCCTGACACTAATTACTGTGGTGAATCGTGCCTACTGCAAGAAGCTTCTCGTGGCGTTGCCGAACCAGTTTCACCCAGAACAGTTTCATAACGAGAAGGAAGAGACCTTCCATGTCCTTTATGGCGAGGTTGATCTATCACTCAATGGCGTGAGTAAGACCTACGGACCTGGCAGCATTATTAATATTGAGCCAAAAGTTAGGCACTCATTCGTCAGCAAAACAGGCTGTGTGATTGAAGAGGTGTCTTCTACACATTTCGTGAATGACTCCTTCTACACCGACGAGTCGATCAACCTCAACAAGAATCGAAAAACGCTTCTGACTCACTGGATGAGTTAGAGCAATGCTTATGGCACAAAACGCAGATGCCTGTAGGGTTGCGGACTGGGTTGTTCGCAGGATTGCCGATGAGGGCATTGGGCACATATTCCTATTACCTGGTGGCGGTGCGATGCACCTGAACGATGCCATTACCCTTGAACCCAGGGTGCAAGGTGTTATTTGTCAGCATGAGCAGGCTTGCGGCATTGCTGCGGAGGCCTATGGCCGAACTGGTAACCCGGGTAACCCAGGGTTTGGAGTTGCGATGGTTACCTCGGGTCCCGGTGCGACAAATGTTATAACCCCTGTGGTCGGTGCCTGGATTGATTCGGTGCCAATGCTTGTTATCTCGGGTCAGGCAAAACGAGCTGACCTCATCAGGGATCGCGGGATCAGGCAAGGCGGGGTTCAAGAAGTAGATATCCTGAAGATGGTCTCCTCGGTCACCAAGTATGCTGTCACCGTGATGGACCCATTGGCAATCGAGGCACATCTTGAGACCGCTCTTCGACTCATGCGGAGTGGTCGGCCTGGTCCTGTATGGCTAGATATCCCGCTGGATGTTCAGGCTGCGCCATTAAGGTTGCAGGCGACGACTCCCGCTCGAATCACATCGGACAACGATGCGAATAAGCCAGTCGAAGAGCCGGGTCCGCAAGACCAACCTGAAATCATCAAACCAGTCCTTAATCTTTTGTCCAGTGCCCAGAGGCCATTGCTACTGGCGGGGCATGGTGTGCGCCTCTCAGGTGCGGCTCCGTTTTTTAAAGACACAATCGAAAGGCTCGGAATACCCTGCGTTACGACCTGGAATGCACTTGATCTTCTCCCTTATGAACACCCCCTGAATATCGGCCGTCCCGGAGTGGTCGCCACTCGCGCAGCAAATTTCGCCGTTCAAAACTGTGATCTTTTAATTGTGATTGGCGCTCGACTGGATAACGTGGTCACTGGTTACAACTTGGCAGGTTTCGCCCGCTCAGCGAAGAGTGTATACGTGGATGTAGATCCCGCTGAAATTAAAGACAAGACCTCAGCAAATTTGGACGTCACCATCGAGATGGATGCGAAAGCATTTTTGAAAGTCCTGAGCAATCAAGCGCAGCCGGTGGCTTCTAACCTTTGGCGTCAGAGGTGCCTGGATTGGAAGACTCGATACACACAAAATGAGGGGAGAGTTTTTCCCAATGAGGGTCCAATATCCCATGCGCATTTTGTGGATGCACTGTCCGACGCAATCCCTGAAGATACGGTGATCGCTACCGGAAGCTCTGGGCTGGCGATTGAGTTCTTCTACGCAGGCTTCCGTAATAAACCAGGCCAGAGAACTTATCTCACCTCTGGTCTTGGGTCCATGGGTTACGGATTGCCGGCTGCGGTAGGCGCATCCCTTGGTAACGGGTCTAAGCCCATGGTGGCCGTCGAGTCCGATGGCAGTCTGCAGCTCAATGTACAAGAGTTGGCCACGCTATCAACCCTAAGCTTGCCGATCTGCATGATTGTCATGAACAATGGGGGTTATTCGTCAATCAAGAATACCCAGCGCAACTATTTTAACGAGCGCTACATAGGCACTAGCGCCGATTCTGGGCTCATGCTACCGAGTTTGCAGAAATTGGCGGAGGTCTATGGCCTGGGCTATGTCGAAATAACTGATGCTCGAGACCTGGCGGATCAACTGGAAAACGCTTTAAATCTCGATCGACCAATACTCGTCGACGTAAAACTCATTTCTGATGAGTCGCTGTTACCCAAGTGTTCGGCACTCCCTCAGCCTGATGGCTCGATGTTGTCTATGCCATTGGAAGATATGTCTCCTCTGTTGCCTCGCGAACAGTTACGCAAGGAAATGATCGTCCCACTGCATCCAACCTCAGAGCAAGTAGAGCTCTAAACGTTTTGCAGAATTTAAGCGTTCCTCAGTGCCGTGTCTGTAGCGGCCGTCTAACAGGAAAGGCGGTGCTTCGGTTTCCGGAGGCACCTGCCGCCCAAGGCTTTCTAAGTTCCCCCGAAGATGATTCGGATTCCCAGGATTTGGACATCTACCAGTGCGTCTTTTGCGGGATGGTGCAGCATGCGCTCCAACCGGTCTCCTACTACAAAGATGTCATTCGCGCTGTCGCATTTTCTCAAGAGATGGGGGCCTTTCGGAAAGGCCAACTCAGTCGTTGGATCGCGGACTTCAATTTAAGCCAGAAGAACGTTTTGGAGGTGGGCGCCGGCAAGGGCGAATACATGACGCTGCTGAAGGAAGCGGGCGCGGGGTTCGTCTATGGCCTAGAGAATGCCACTGATAACCGAGAAGCTGCCAAGAGCGCCGGTCACCAAGTCGAGTGTGGGTACCTGGCCGAAGGCTTTGAAAATCCCTTTGACTTGAAGTTCGATGCCTTTTGTATTTTTAGCTTCATGGAGCATTGGCCGAATATCAATGCATCTTTGAGATCACTACACGACTTGTTGAAGATTGACGCTATTGGTTTAGTCGAGGTGCCAAACTTCGATCATATTCTTGAGGCGAAGCTCTATTCTGAGTTCACACCTGATCACATTTTCTACCTCACAAGGGACACTCTCCGAAGAGTTTTGGAGCTAAACGGCTTCGAGGTTTTGGCGGTTGAATCGATTTGGCACGAATATATATTGTCAGCCCGTGTCAGACGAAGGCAACCCACAGATTTCTTAGGCTTGGAGAGTCAGCAAAAGAGGGTGGCCGCTGAAATTTTGAGCTTTTTATCGAGCACCCGGAAAGACA
>Ga0209189_1001728_pt1 | contig 16041 bp, 15 predicted proteins | sample C_130820_EF_Meta_FD_187308 | JGI IMG/M metagenome (GOLD analysis project Ga0209189, IMG submission 187308) | Freshwater microbial communities from Lake Croche, Canada to study carbon cycling - C_130820_EF_MetaG (SPAdes) (version 3) | ecosystem: Environmental > Aquatic > Freshwater > Lake... | reverse complement strand
TGCTGAACTGCCCATGGCAGAAAGCCTTTTTTGACTGCAGAACGGATACCGTTGAGGTTCGCGGAAATGATGCGTAACATATAGGCCTATGAGCTCAAATAATTCAAATCAAGATAACTTTATTCGTTTTGCCTTGGAGGCAAAGGTTTTGTCCTTCGGGGAGTTTAAAACTAAAGCAGGAAGACTCTCGCCTTATTTCTTCAACGCTGGTGAATTTAATGATGGCGCTCGCTTAAGTGCCTTAGGTCGCTATTACGCTAAGGCTTTGCAAGAGTCGAATATTCAGTTTGATATGCTGTATGGCCCAGCATACAAAGGAATCACCCTTGCAGCAGCTACAGCTATTGCCTTAGCCGATAACGGTATTAATGTGCCTTATGCCTATAACCGTAAAGAAGCCAAAGATCATGGTGAGGGTGGCATGCTCGTCGGCGCCCCAGTAAAAGGTAGGGTTGTCATTGTTGACGATGTAATTTCTGCGGGTACCTCTGTGAGAGAGTCGGTAGATCTCATTCGCAGTGCTGGTGCGGAGCCAGCTGCAGTCCTGATTGCTCTAGATCGTATGGAGCGTTCTGGTAATGCAATAGAAATCGGAGATAAATCTGCAGTGCAAGCGGTCGAGCAAGAGTTTGGTTTGCCAGTAATTGCAATTGCCAACTTGGCAGGCTTAATGTCGTTTTTAACTTCTTCTAGCGATGCAGAGTTAACAAATTATTTACCTGCAGTAAAAGCTTACCGCGAGAAATACGGCATTTAAATTGTGATTTCGCCTTCGAAGACGGTGACTGCTGGACCGGTCATGATGACGGCTTGAGCAACACCATCAACGATTCCACCCCAGGCAATTTGCAGGTCTCCACCACGGGTGTGTACTGTTACGGGGGAGTCTAGTAGACCTCTGCGAATGCCTGAAACCACTGCAGCGCAAGCGCCGGTACCGCATGCCAGAGTTTCTCCAGCACCACGTTCAAAGACGCGCAATTTAATTTCATTACGATGGATCACTTGCATATAACCTGCATTGACTCTTTTTGGGAATGCGGCAAAGTTTTCAATTTCAGGGCCTTCTTCAAGCACGGGCGCACTCTCAATATTGCCAACGACTTGCACCGCATGTGGATTGCCCATCGAGAGAACGCCGACTAAGCTGTCATGCGTTGCAGGATTATTTAATGGAAGTGCATAAAGCATTTCTTGAAATTCTTGAATGCTGGCTAAACCACTGGCATTAAATGGAATGTGGCTGTGTTCAAAAATAGGCGCACCCATATCCACCTCTATCTGACCATCCGAGCGAGATTTGAGGGTAAGGACGGTGTGGGCAACTTCCACTCGCAGAGGATTCTTATTGGAAAGGCCTTGGTCTAATACAAAACGCACAAAGCAACGAGAACCATTGCCACATTGCTCTACCTCACCACCATCTGCATTAAAGATACGATATTTAAAATCGGCATCAGATCTGGTTGCTTTTTCAACTAATAATATTTGGTCGGCGCCAATACCAAACTGGCGATGCGCTAAGGCCTGCCATTGCTCTTTGCTAATATTGCTGAGATCTTGATCGATGCCATTGAGCACAATGAAATCATTACCAGCACCATGCATTTTGGTGAAGCGCAGCTTGCTGCTAGGATTGACTTGGGGAGTGCTCAAAATATTTTTACTTAACCGTAAAGACTGGGTTCGCCCGGGGGCCTGTGTTTAAAACGTTTATGTACCCAATAGTACTCCGCTGGTCTTTCTCGAACAAGCTCTTCAATATATTGATTCAGAAGTGCTGTATCTTTTTCAGGATCATCGCTAGGAAAATTTGGTAGTGCTTTGCTAATGTGGCAGGTATAGCCCTTGCGATCTTTGTTCAGAGTTGTGGTCATTAGATTGACTTCGGCACTGGTGAGTTTAGCCAAGCGTGATACAGAGTCCACAGTACTTGTTTGAATGCCAAAGAAAGGGACAAAAATAGAATCCTGCGGCCCTAAGTCAATGTCTGGGGCGATGATGGCTACATTGCCCTTTTTTAGTTCGCGAAGTAAATCGCGTAAGCGTTGCTGCCTTTCAATGGACTTTCCACCAAAACGATCTCGCCACTGCACCATTTTCTGATTCAAAAGGGGGTTCTTCATTTTTTGATATAAACCAACTCCATTAGGCCAATTATTGCTTGCGCTTAAGGCAGAAAACGCCATAAAGCCACCCTCCAAACCAACGAAATGGGGATTTACTAAAATGCGAGGCTTTTTGTCGCCAAGATCTACATCGGAACGAATTGAAACAAACGAAAGAATTTGTTTTCTAGTACCTAGCCAAACTCTGCTGCGCTCTATCACGCTGCGACCAAATAATTTCCAGTGCTCGAGCGCAAGCGCATCAATTTCTGTTTCGTTGAGATTCGGAAAGCAAAGACGTAGATTGGTTTTAACAACCTTAGCCCGATCATTGGGAATATGCGCTGCAAGCCAGCCTAGTCCATAGCCTACATGGACTGTAATCGTATAAGGAAGGAAGGCAAAGAGGCGCAACAGACTGAGCGCCAAGAAATTGAAGAGGTTTTGTAACCAGGTCATTATAAAATTTTATAACTAATTGCTTGGTGGCAATTCTGCACCGGCTGGGTGCTTATAGCGGTTATATGACCAGATGAATTGTTCTGGCGCAATGAGCACGGCATTTTCAATCGCAATATTCAGCTCTGCGGCAGCGATGTTTGCATCCTCAGACAAAGGAGCAAGACGCGTTGCTTGCATGAGCCAACCTTTGCCAATGTTTTTGCGTTTTGCGGTAAACATCACTACTGGTGTGTTGTTGCGATTGGCGAGCCTGGCAGGTAATGGTGTTGTGTAAGCGGGGCGCCCAAAGAATGGTACCCATACGCCCTCACCACCACTAGGTACTTGATCCGGGAGAATGCCAATCGCTTCACCGCGGGTAAGTGCCCTCGTCATTTGGCGCACGCCATGAAGGTTGGTGGGAACAAAATGCATATTTGGGTATGCACGACCCTCTTCCACTACTTCATTGAGCCATTCTTGACGTGAGGGGCGGTACAGTATGGTCGCTGGAAAATGTTGGGCCAATACGCGGGGAATGATTTCAAAGCCACCTAGGTGGGGAGTGAGCATGACTAAGCCATGACCCTCGCTAATGGCGGCCTCTACTACATCCCAGTTTTTTACTTCGACTAAGTTGAGTGCTTTCTCTGGATTACGCCATATCCAGAAGCTATCTGAGAACAGCATTCCAGAGGCTCTAACAGCTTCCCACAGCTTTAATGACAAGCCTCTAGATTTGATCACGACCTCATACTGAGGGCGAAAGAGCGAGCGATATTGTTTAGAGCCAACATAAGCCAGCATGCCAAAAAAAGCGCCAATCGCCTGCATGAGGGCAAGAGGAAGCACGGCAATCGTGTTTAGACAGAGCTTTAGAAGGAGTTTTCGCACCCCCTAATGATATTCAATGCCGCTCTCAGTGTGGGGATTTCAGCTTGCCTTGCCGAATTAGGCATTTTTCGGATAAAATTTAGTTATCGCTGAGTTAAGGCAACTTGCAGGGCGATTCATAAATTCTGCTAAAGCGTCGCCGTTGTATTTCCTGGCACGTCGAGTTGTCCCCATGATCGTGTTAATTTTTAAAGGAATATGCAATGGCAAATGATTACTTCTTTACCTCAGAATCTGTCTCTGAAGGTCACCCTGATAAAGTAGCAGACCAAATTTCTGATTCGATTCTCGATGCCATCTTGGCTCAGGATCCAACTGCACGTGTTGCAGCAGAAACTTTGTGCAACACTGGTTTGGTAGTTTTAGCTGGTGAAATTACTACCAATGCAAACGTTGATTACATCCAAGTAGCACGTAATACCTTGCGTGAAATTGGCTATGACAATACTGACTACGGTATCGACTACAAAGGTTGCGCAGTGTTAGTTGCTTATGACAAGCAAAGTCCTGATATCGCTCAAGGCGTTGATAAGGCCCATGATGACGGCTTAGATCAAGGTGCTGGTGACCAAGGCCTCATGTTTGGTTACGCTTGTGATGAAACTGCAGAACTCATGCCTTTACCAATCCATTTGTCACACCGCTTGGTTGAGCGTCAATCACAGCTACGTCGCGATGGTCGTTTGAACTGGTTGCGCCCTGACGCCAAGTCACAAGTGACCTTACGCTATGTAGATGGCAAGCCTGACTCTATCGATACTGTCGTGTTGTCAACGCAGCATGATGAAAATATTTCTCTCGAGAAATTACGTGAAGCGGTGATCGAGGAAATTATTAAACCAGTATTGCCTAAGCACTTGATCAAAGGTGCAATTAATTTCTTGGTAAACCCAACAGGCCGTTTCGTTATTGGCGGCCCACAAGGCGATTGCGGTTTAACTGGTCGCAAAATTATTGTGGATACTTATGGTGGTGCAGCTCCTCACGGCGGTGGCGCTTTTTCAGGAAAAGATCCATCTAAGGTTGATCGCTCTGCTGCATACGCTGGCCGTTATGTGGCGAAGAACGTGGTTGCTGCTGGTTTGGCAAGCAAGTGCTTGATTCAGATTTCTTATGCGATTGGCGTTGCGAAGCCAACTTCAGTGATGGTGAGTACATTCGGTACTGGCAAGATTTCCGATGAGAAGATTGCTCAATTGGTTTCTGAGCACTTTGACTTGCGCCCAAAAGGTATTGTGAAGATGCTAAATCTCTTGCGCCCAATTTATCGTAAGACTGCTGCCTATGGCCACTTTGGTCGTGAGGAGCCAGAATTTACTTGGGAGCAAACAGATAAAGCCGCTGCGCTACGTGCCGCAGCAGGTTTGTAAGCAACAAAAGGTATTTAAACGCATTAAAAAGCAGTTTGTAGTCGTATTGAGGCGAAATATGCCGTAATTGTTTACAATTACGGCATACCTTCAAGGAGCGTTGCAAGGAATGCTGAGACCCAGCACTTCCCCAGGCTTGAAGGGAGTAAATTCTGAGGCTACCCCCGGAATCTGCTAATTGCAACCGCGCTCGCTAACCCATGATTCAATGGCTAGCGAGTTTCTACTCCAGCATTGGATCGTATTTAGCTGGAGCATTCATGAATACCGTTTCTGATTTAAATAACTTTGTAGCAACTCGTTGCGCAATTGCTGACATTACTTTGGCCGACTTCGGCCGCAAAGAAATTGCGATTGCTGAAACAGAGATGCCTGGCTTGATCGCCATCCGTGATGAGTTTGCAGCTCAACAGCCATTGCGTGGCGCACGCATTACTGGTTCGTTGCACATGACGATTCAAACTGCAGTACTGATCGAGACACTTGAGGCGCTCGGCGCTGAGGTGCAATGGGCTTCCTGCAATATTTTCTCTACTCAAGACCACGCTGCTGCTGCAATCGCCGCAAATGGCACGCCCGTATTTGCAATCAAGGGCGAAACCCTTGAGCAGTATTGGGACTTCACCCACCGTATTTTTGAGTGGGCTGATGGCGGCTTCACCAATATGATTTTGGATGATGGTGGTGATGCTACTTTGCTATTGCACCTTGGCGCGCGCGCAGAAAAAGATCAAGCTTGCTTGAACAACCCTACTAGCGAAGAAGAAACGATTTTGTTTTCCGCCATTAAGAAAAAATTGGCGCAAGATCCAACTTGGTATTCAACACGTCTCGAAAAAGTAAAAGGCGTAACAGAAGAAACCACTACTGGCGTGCATCGCCTGTATCAGATGTTTGCTAAGGGCGACTTGAAGTTCCCTGCAATTAACGTGAATGACTCTGTTACTAAGAGCAAGTTCGATAACCTCTATGGTTGCCGCGAGTCTTTGGTTGACGCTATTAAGCGTGCCACTGACGTGATGGTGGCTGGTAAGGTTGCGGTAGTTTGCGGCTACGGGGATGTAGGCAAAGGTTCAGCTCAAGCATTGCGTGCTTTGTCTGCTCAAGTTTGGGTTACTGAGGTAGATCCAATCTGTGCGTTGCAAGCCGCCATGGAAGGCTACCGTGTGGTGACTATGGATTACGCTGCCGATAAAGCAGACATCTTTGTTTCCGCAACAGGCAATTACCATGTCATTACACATGACCATATGGCTAAGATGAAGAATCAAGCCATCGTTTGTAACATTGGCCACTTTGATAATGAGATTGATGTTGCTGGTATTGAAAAATACAAGTGGGAAGAGATCAAGCCACAAGTTGACCATGTGATTTTCCCAGCAAGCAATGGTAAGCCAGAGAAGCGCATCATTATTTTGGCTAAAGGCCGCTTGGTTAATCTGGGTTGCGGTACTGGACACCCTTCTTATGTAATGAGTTCCTCATTTGCTAATCAAGTGATTGCTCAGATCGAATTGTGGAATGCAGTCGGTACAGATAAATACCCAGTTGGTGTTTATACATTGCCTAAGCATTTGGATGAGAAGGTGGCTCGTTTACAGCTCAAGACTCTGAATGCAGAGTTAACTGTGTTGTCAGATCAGCAGGCTTCTTATATTGGTGTAACGAAGGAAGGCCCATACAAAGCTGACCACTATCGTTATTAATCCAGTCACTGTTCAATAGATATCTAGGCCCAAAATCATGGAATTAAGCGTCGAATTCTTTCCTCCAAAAACACCTGAAGGTGAGAGTAAGTTGCGTCTAGTGCGCGAGCGTTTTTCTGAAACGCTTAAGCCCTCTTTTTATTCCGTGACCTTTGGTGCCGGTGGATCTACACAGTCTGGCACATTAAAAGTAGTGAGTGATATTCATGCTGCCGGAGCAGCCGTTGCTCCACACTTATCTTGTGTTGGTAGCTCACGTGAAAGCGTGCGCGAGATGCTCAAGCAGTACCAAGCTTTAGGCGTGAAGCGTATTGTGGCTTTGCGAGGCGACTTGCCATCTGGCATGGGTCAGTATGGCGAGTTTCATCACGCTAATGAACTAGTGGAATTTATTCGCGCAGAAACAGGCGATTGGTTTCACATCGATGTTGCTGCTTATCCAGAAATGCATCCACAGGCAAAGTCACCTGCTAGTGATGTCGAGTTCTTTGTGCAGAAAATGAAGGCGGGTGCAAACTCTGCTGTCACCCAATATTTTTATAATAGCGATGCTTACTTTCGCTTTGTGGATGAGGCCTATGATCTTGGCGTAACGCAGCCGATCATTGCCGGCATCATGCCGATCACGAATAGCAGTCAGTTATTGCGATTCTCTGATGCATGTGGCGCAGAAATTCCGCGCTGGATTCGTTTACGTCTTCAGTCTTATGGCGATGACATTGCCTCTATCCGTGCATTTGGTGAAGAGGTTGTCACGGATCTGTGTGATCAACTGTTAGCTGTTGGTGCGCCAGGTATCCATTTCTATTCACTGAATCAGGCGGATGCTGTTTTGGCGATTGCCGATAACTTAGGCTTAACAAATCAAGCTAAGTAAGTAATTTAACGAAGCAAACCAGACTCCGTCAGGAGTATGTCTAAAGGTTCATCATGTGTTTGAGCCGCCCACTGAGAATCATCCAGTTTTTGCCAATCAAATCCAATCCCCATGCAAATGAGGTTTGGATTGTCTTTTCGTAGTTGCGCAAGGGTGCGGTCAAAATATCCACCGCCGTAACCCAGCCTCCAGAAATGTGTTTTGCCATTAACTGCAGTGCTAGACCAGCCTACGCAGGGAATGAGGATGCAGTCAGGTATCAGTTGGGATCTTGCGGTATTTTCTGGGCTAGGCTCAGGAACACCATGTTTGCTTGGGATTAAGACATCCCCTTCTTGCCACTCAAAAAAGTCCAGATGCTTATCTGGGCGCGCATAGGGTAGTGCAAGTTGGCGCTGGCTATTGCCCTTCATCCAGCTAAATAAAGTTGGGCGTAGATCTACCTCATCCTGAATGGGCCAATAAAGCGCTATGGAGCGAACGGATTGACCTTCTTTAATCAAAAAATCATTGAGACTTGAAATGAGGGTCGCTTTTGCTGATGCATAGCCTTTACTCGCAGTAAATTCTTTGCGTTGTTTTAATAAATCCAGGCGAAGAGTTTTTGTTGAATTACCGTGCATATCGATCATTATCAGGCGAAAATCAAAGGATATAGTAATCAAGTATTGCAGGGTTGATGCCGTACAAATAAAGATAGGGTTAGATCGCAAGAATGAAGTCTGTAACAGTAAACAGTAAATACCTTCAATGGACCAAGATTCTGGTATTGGGATGCCTTCTAGGCGCGTCCAATAGCTACGCAGAAAAGCTGAAGAAGCCAAGCTTGCCCAAGTCTTATGAGAGTAAAGCTGCCCCGGCTGAAATTACTGATACTGATCGGATGTTTATTGACTTACGCGAAGCTGCAAAAAAGAATGATGTATTTCGTACTCAGCAACTTTCTTCCAATTTAGCCAACTATCCATTTGATGACTATGTAGCCTATTTCCGTATCAAACCACAATTATTTGATGGTGCTGGCGGAGCACGTGGTGACTATAGCGCTGATGCCCAGGTCGTTGCTTTCTTGAATCAATATCAAGGTACGGCCTTGGCTGATCGTATGCGTAATGATTGGTTATTGGTTTTAGGTAAGCGTAAAGACTGGGCGCGCTTTGATGCCGAGTATGCCAAGTTTGTATTGGATGACGACACACAAGTGAAGTGTTACTCCTTGTTGTCCAAATTATCCCAAGGCGAAAATCCAACAAAGTTGGCAATCGATTCACGTTCTGTTTTGCTGGACCCTAGTTATTTTGGTCAGGCATGCCAGGAGTTAGTGCCATCACTAGTTGCTGCTGGTGGCATGACTCCGAGTGAAGCTAAGGCAATCGGTCGCGCTGCAAGCGAAAGAGGCTTTGACACTATGGCTCGCCGTCTTGGTGGCGAAGACCCCATTGCCGAGATTGTTAAAGCAGCTAAAGCTGATCCAGCAAAAGCTTATCGCGACTTTTCTCAAAACGCTTCACGCTATAGCAAAGAAAATCAAGCGCTTGCATGGGGTGTGATCGGACAATTTTTAGCTAAGAAGCTAGATCCAAATGCAGACGATGCATATCGCTTACAGCAAGAACTAGGCTATAACGAACTTCTTTCCGTTGAGTCACAAGAGTGGAAAGTGCGCGCAGGCTTGCGCGCTAAAGATTGGCCTCTGGTAAAAAATGCGATTGATGGTATGAACCCTACTGTGCGGAGTAAAGATCCGGCATGGACTTATTGGTATGGTCGCGCACTCAAGGCAGAAGGTCAGGATGCAAAAGCTAAAGAAAGTTTTGAGCTGATTGCTGAGCAATATAATTTTTATGGCCAACTGGCTCGCGAAGAGTTAGGAAAATCCAATCATGCGCCCGCAAAAACTAAGGTTACGGAGCAAGAGATTGATGCAATGGCAAGTCGCAAGGGCTTTGTTCGTGGCGAGCGCTTATATGCCATGAATCTGCGCTTTGAAGGCAATCGTGAGTGGAACTGGGAATTGCGCAATATGTCTGACAAGCAGCTGTTAGCTGCAGCGGAATATGCAAAGCGTATCAATTTGTATGACCGTGTTGTTAATACGGCTGATCGAACTAAGCAAGAGCATGACTTTAGCTTGCGTTATCCAACACCATTTAAAGAAGAGTTGTCTCCTATTGCAAGGCAGATTGACTTGAATCTTGCCTGGGCTTACGGCTTGATCCGTCAAGAATCACGTTTCATTATGAATGCCTCTTCCTCTGTGGGCGCATCCGGATTAATGCAAGTCATGCCCAATACTGCAAAGTATGTTGCCAAGAAGATTGGGATGACAAATTACACCAATGACAAATTAAGCGATACCAATACCAATCTGACCCTGGGTAGTAATTATTTAAATATGGTCCTCGTTGATTTGGATGGCTCTTGGGTTTTAGCTTCGGCGGCCTATAACGCAGGACCCTCTCGCTCTAAGGCCTGGCGTGAAAAATTAACTGGTCCAACTGAAGGCGCTATTTTTGCTGAAACCATTCCGTTTACTGAGACACGTGTCTATGTGAAAAACGTGCTCTCCAATGCGAATTACTATTCATCCGTTATGAATGGCCAGACCCAATCTTTAAAGCAACGCTTAGGTGTTATTACGCCAAAGGCTGCGACCCAATCTGAATTGCCTTAATTAATTACTGCGCTAAGTAAAGAAAGCTTTCCATGAAATACGACATTCTCCTCATCGGTGGCAACGGATTTGTGGGGCGGGTTATTGCTGCTCAGCTTCAGCTCGCCGGCTATTCTGTATTAGTACCAACAAGTCATTTGGGCGCTGCACGTGAATTGCGTATGCTGCCCAAGATACATGTCGAAGAGGCGGATATTCATGAGTTCGATGAGCTACAAAGTCTTTGTGGGCGCATCAAGCCTCATGGTGCCGTAATGAATTTAGTCGGCGTACTGCACGATAAGCCTGCTCAACCTTATGGCAAAGTATTTAAAGCAGCGCATGTTGAGCTGCCTAAAAATATTATTACTGCGATGCAATTGCATGGCTTAAAGCGCTACTTGCATATGAGTGCTTTGGGTGCTGATGCTCAGGGCCCTTCTATGTATCAGCGCAGCAAGGGTGATGGTGAGGCCGCTGTGAGAGCAAGCAATTTAGATTGGACCATCTTCAGACCATCAGTCATCTTTGGCGCACAGGATCAATTTATTAATCTGTTTTCTAAATTGACTAAGTTATTTCCAGCGATGCCTTTAGCAAATCATCAAGCGCAGTTTCAGCCAGTAAGCGTAGATGATGTTGCAACTGCATTCGTTAAATCATTGTCGATGCCACAAACTATTCGTCAGTCTTATGACTTAGTAGGCCCAACGGTTTACACCATGAAAGAAATCGTCGAGTTTGCAGCGCGCAAAGCGAAGACCTCATGCGCCATTATTCCTGCGCCTGCTTTTGTAGGTTACATACAGGCTTTAGCATTTGAGTTTTTGCCGGGCCCAACCTTGATGTCACGTGACAATATTGCCTCCATGCAATTGCCTAATATCCTGCCCGTGAATGGTACTGATGCACTATTGGATGTGTTCAAAATGAGTCGTCGTACCCTAGAGGGTATGCAGTAATGAAAATCTATGCAGTGGGTGGCGCCATCAGAGACACCCTTATGGGTTTACCTGTGCATGACATTGATTATGTAGTGGTGGGTTCTAGCGTAGAAGAGATGGTTGCTCAGGGTTTTAGGCCTGTTGGCAAAGATTTCCCGGTATTTTTGCATCCGGAGACGCAGGCTGAATATGCGCTGGCTCGCACTGAGCGTAAGACGGGGAAAGGTTATAAGGGTTTTCATTTTTATGCTGATCCTACCGTCACCCTGGAGCAGGACTTAGAGCGTCGAGATTTAACAATAAATGCGATGGCTCAGGAAGTAGGTAGCGATGGAAAGCAATTCGGGCCAATTATTGATCCATTTAACGGTCAAGAAGATTTAGCAGCCAAAATATTTCGACATGTATCGGATGCATTTGCAGAAGATCCATTGCGCTTGCTACGTATTGCTCGCTTTGCTGCGCGTTTTCCAGAATTTACTGTTGCAGATGAAACGCTGCTCGCCTTAAAAGCGATTGTTCAGTCAGGTGAGTTAGATGTTTTATCGGCGGAGCGTATTTGGCAGGAGTTGGCTAGAGGTTTGGTTGCTCAAAAGCCCATGCACCTGTTTCAAGTCTTATTAAATACGGGTGCAGCCAGTACCATATTGCCACTCAGGCTAACGGTACTATTGGCCGAGGAGCCTTTTCGTGAAACATTAATCACTCATTATGCTTTGGCTGGAAATAAGCTAGAAGAGCGCAGCGCTGTTACCTTAATGAATTTACCTGCTAACGAAATTCGTTCATGGGCTGATGATGTTCGTATGCCAATCGATGTACGTGATTTCAGTGAGATATTCAGCGACCTGAATGTTCTAGTCAGCAAGTCTCTACATTCTCTTTATCAGGCAGTGGATATTCTAAATTGGTTCAATCGTGCAGATGTTTGGCGCAAGCCTGATCGCGCTCAGCTAATTTTGAATCTTGCGGAAACATTAGGAATGAATATTGCGCCCTTGATTGATGCAATGCGCAACACTCAAGCTATCAATACTGCAGAGATTATTGCTGGAGTTGCTGTAGAAGATAGATCGAATGGCGAGCGTATTGGTAGCGCATTTGAATCTGCTAGGTTGGCTGCTATCAACTTAGCCCTTACAGCTTGAAGCTACAGTCGATTTCTGCCGCGCAGACCCGGTAAATCTTCAAGTACATGACTCGGTAGCAAGCGTTCTAAATTTTTAGAAAATGCAAAGACCTTAAAGAGTTCGCCCATCTCAGCTTCAGATAATAGCTTTTGTAAAGAGTTAGAGATCGGTAAAAATGTTTCTGGGTCGCTCGGGTTGCCAATCTCTAAGGCAATATCACCAATGCCCGCATCGAGTAAGTAGGCCGCCTGATTCGAGAGATATACATCATCCACATTTTCACCTAATGCGCTGCGGGCAATTTGTGACCATTCAACGTGCGTAGTCAGATCACAAAGGCCAGGAAGATGAAATGGATCTTGAATAGCATGATGACGATGGTGCGCCATTAGCGTGCCCTCGAGTCTTTGTGGGTGATAGTACTCACTTTCAGGAAAGCCATAGTCAAACGTGAGAAATAATCCGACATCTAAATGCTTGGCTACCTGTTGCATCCAAGCGTTTGCGGGAGCGTGTAGTTCGGAGATGTAGCCTTCTGAGAAGTTTCCGCTGAGTAGACTTTCAGGAAGCAGTTTTTGTTCGACTGGAGAACCTGTCTTCCAGATCAGCATGTCATTTTCAAAAGCAACGCCATACCAATACCAAAATCCATTTTGAAAAATGATGGCATCGCATGGAATGGCATCAATCACTTCATTGGCAAGAATGATGCCTTTGAAGTTTTCTGGCAATTGTGTAAGCCAGCTGTATTGTGTCTTGAGATTGAGTTGCTGAACAGTGTCACCAATTCTGTCTTGTTGACGCTGCGCTAAGTCGGGTGAAATTTCAATAATGTCGTAATGATCCAGAGTAAAGCCAAGATCATTGAGTCGAGTCACTATGGATGTTGCCAATTTACCTGTACCAGCGCCAAATTCCAGAATGTGAGTAGGAAGCCCCTCTTTCTGGAGCCCCTCAAGTACTGGCAAGAGGGTGGAGCAAATGGCCGCGCCAAAGAGGGGGCTTAATTCTGGGGCAGTCGTGAAATCGCCACCAGCTCCCAGTTTGTGAGCGCCGGCGCTGTAATAGCCCATACCAGGCTCATAGAGGGCCATCTCCATGTAACGAGAAAAGGGTAGCCAGCCGCCTTGAGAGGCGATTTGAGAGGCTATTTTGGTCTTTAGAAGCGCACTATGCCCCGTTTCCAGGCTGGTCAAGGTAATATCCATAGCTCGCTAGTCTAAGAGAATTTAATTGAACCCGAGTTCAACACCCCCATCCCAGCAAAAAAAGGCAGTTTTAGTGACTGGCGCAGCCAAGCGTCTCGGTCGAGAAATTGCCTTGCAGTTTGCCCGTCAGGGCTGGGATATTGCTGTTCATTATGGTCGATCAGCCCAAGAAGCTGCTCAAACTCTCAAAGAAATTCAGGCGCTGGGAGTTAAAGCCGAAACTTTTCAGGCAGATTTGGCTGACGAGGCCGCTACCAAGAATCTTTTCTTGGCCGTGAGTAAGGCCTTCCCTAATTTAGATTGTTTGGTAAATAGTGCATCCATCTTCGAATATGATCGTGCGAACTCTAGTACCCCATTGAGCGGAAAAAGTTTACTAGAGCATATGCAGGTCAATTTGACCGCCCCAATTTTATTGGCTCAATTGATGTTCGAACTTCAAAAAAGTAAAGCAATCACATCAGAAACCATTCCGGGTGTTATTCCTGCCGTCATTCAATTGCTTGATCAAAAGCTGATTAATCTCAATCCGGATTATTTATCTTACACATTGTCTAAAGCCGCACTACTTTCTTCTGTGGAATTATTAGCCATGGATTTCGCACCCTATTTACGAGTGGTCGGATTGGCCCCAGGAATCTCATTACGATCAGGCGATCAGACAAATGAAGGCTTTGCTAAAGCGCATCAAATGACGCCACTAGGAAAATCATCAACGCCTGCAGATATTGCAAAAGCAGCTGTATTTTTAGCAGAGTCTGGTGCGATTACTGGTACCACTTTATATGTAGATGGTGGTCAACATCTACTGCCTTCATCACGTGATGTGATGTTTAAAACTAATTCAGTATTTTAAAAAGCAAATATTCATGCACGCGATTCTTTCTCACCCTGCTCTTGTTGACTGCCGCCGTTTATTTCTACGCGACTATGAGATCTACATCAACATTGGTGTTCATGACTTTGAGAAAAAAGCAGAGCAACGTGTCATTTTGAATGTTGATCTTTATATTCCTCTGGCCATGAATACACCAAGCAATGATCAATTGGATGAGGTTGTAGATTATGACTTCATGCGCGAGACTATTAAGGCTATTGCCTCTGAGGGCCATATTCATTTGCAGGAAACCTTCTGTGATGACATTGTGGTGGCGATGTTGCTACACCCCAAAGTATTGGCTGCTCGTGTCAGTACAGCTAAGCCTGATGTCTATCCAGATTGTCATTCAGTGGGTGTAGAAGTATTTCGTATTAAGGTTGCTTAAAAAAAATTAGAAAAGAACTCTTATGGGTGATGTTCGTAAAGTAGTCTTCGAAGAAAACAAGCTAGAGAAAAAACTCTGCCGCTTGGTGGGTCAAGCTATTGGTGACTTTTGCATGATTGAAGATGGCGACAAAGTGATGGTATGCGTATCGGGCGGAAAGGATAGTTATGCCATGCTCGATATCTTGATGAAGTTGCGTGAGCGTGCGCCCATCCATTTTGAAATCATTGCTGTGAACTTAGATCAAAAGCAGCCTAATTTCCCTGCAGAGATATTGCCTAATTATTTGAAGAGCCTGGGCGTTCAGTATCACATCGAAGAGCAAGATACCTACAGCATTGTGAAGCGCGTCATTCCAGAAGGCAAAACTACGTGTGGATTGTGCTCACGCCTGCGTCGCGGAATTTTGTATCGTGTAGCCGATGAGTTAGGCGCGACAAAAATTGCGTTAGGTCATCACCGCGATGACATTCTCGAAACGTTGATGCTCAATATGTTTTATGCGGGCAAACTTAAGGGTATGCCACCAAAGCTACGTTCAGATGATGGTAAGCACATTGTGATTCGTCCGCTAGCTTATGTTCCGGAAAAGCTGCTGGAGCGTTATGCAGCAGATATGAATTTCCCCATCATTCCATGTGATTTATGTGGCAGTCAGCCTAATTTGCAGCGTCAAGTGATGAAAGAAATGCTACGCGACTGGGAGAAAAAGTACCCAGGACGAGTTGAGAACCTATTCCGATCAATGCATCACATCGTTCCATCTCATTTAATGGACGGCGAAGCCTTTGATTTCAAAAACCTGGAGATTTCTACGGAGTTTTCCGGCATTGCTGCTAGATCGAATGGCGACAGGGCAATTGATGAGGCCGATTTAGATGAAATAGCCTGTGGAAGCGTGATTCAGGGGATTTATAATCCCCCTTTATGAATATCGTCATTTTGGCTGCCGGGCAAGGAAAGCGGATGAAATCCGCTCTGCCCAAGGTCCTGCAAACTTTGGCAGGTAAACCCCTGCTTCAACATGTACTCACTACTGCGCTCTCTCTGCAGGGCAAGCAGGCTAAAAATTGGCCTGTAGTTGTCGTTGGTCATGGCGCAGCAGACGTAAAAACATTCTTGGCAAGCGCTAGCAAAGAAGATACAAACTTTGGCAAAGTAGTGACCGCACTCCAGGCTGAGCAAAAAGGTACCGGTCACGCACTCTTGCAAGCCCTCCCCAAGCTAGATGTTCAAGAACCCACTTTAGTTTTGTATGGTGACGTGCCTCTCACTACTAAAAAGACACTTAGTAAATTAGCAAAATTGGCTGATGGGGTTAGGGGGGGAAATTGTGCGCTGGCATTATTAACTCAGAACCTGAGCAACCCTACTGGCTATGGCCGAATTGTGCGTGATGCTGACGGCTCGGTAAAAGCGATCGTTGAAGAGAAAGACGCAACGCT
>Ga0209189_1001724_pt1 | contig 16072 bp, 16 predicted proteins | sample C_130820_EF_Meta_FD_187308 | JGI IMG/M metagenome (GOLD analysis project Ga0209189, IMG submission 187308) | Freshwater microbial communities from Lake Croche, Canada to study carbon cycling - C_130820_EF_MetaG (SPAdes) (version 3) | ecosystem: Environmental > Aquatic > Freshwater > Lake... | reverse complement strand
ATGACTACAGTCCGCCTCCGCGAAAACGAACCATTTGAAGTGGCATTGCGCCGTTTCAAGCGCACCATTGAAAAGAATGGCCTTTTGACAGACTTGCGTGCACGCGAGTTCTACGAGAAGCCAACAGCCGAGCGTAAGCGCAAGAAGGCTGCAGCTGCTAAGCGCCATTACAAGCGCATTCGCAGCCAGATGTTGCCTAAGAAGCTTTACTAATAGAATTTAAAAGCTCTCCTCACCGAGAAGCTTTGAAACCCGCTGACGGTGAAACGCAGCGGGTTTTTGCTTTTTGAATCACTATTATTAAACGCTAAAAGATAACCGTTCTACATTTAACGTTAGGAATTAAGTCATGAGCCTAAAAGATCAAATTACCGAAGATATGAAAAACGCCATGCGCGCAAAAGAAGTAGAGCGCTTAGGAACCATTCGTCTTTTGTTGGCTGCTATTAAGCAACGTGAAGTTGATGAGCGCATTGTGGTTGATGATGCTGGCGTGATTGCGACTGTTGAAAAAATGATTAAGCAACGTAAAGACTCCATCTCGCAGTTTGAAAAAGCAAACCGCGATGATTTAGTGGCGATTGAAGCGGCGGAGATGGTGATTTTGCAAACCTACTTACCTGCCCAGTTATCTGATGCTGAAGTAGAGGCTGCAGTGGCTGCTGCAGTAAGCTCTACAGGCGCAGCTGGCCCACAAGATATGGGCAAGGTCATTGGTGTATTGAAGGGTCAATTGGCTGGCAAAGCGGATATGGGTAAAGTTTCTGGCTTAGTAAAAGCCGCACTAGCGAAGTAAGTAATTTCAGTGACTAGCTAAGTAAGAAAAATCCTTTCATACTGGCCATATGGCACTTATTCCACAATCCTTCATTGCCGATCTTTTAAATCGGGTTGATATCGTTGATGTGGTTGGTCAGCACGTGAAGTTAAAAAAAGCGGGTACGAACTTTCAGGGTTTGTGCCCCTTTCATTCAGAAAAGTCCCCTTCATTTTCCGTATCACCGACTAAACAGTTTTATCACTGCTTTGGTTGTGGTGCGCATGGTTCCGCCATTAGTTTTTTGATGGAGTATGCCGGTCTTGGATATGTCGATGCCATTGAAGATCTTGCACGCTCAGCGGGTTTGGATGTGCCTCGTGAAGAGCGTACTGCAAATGATGTAGCAAGACAGCAGCAAGCCATGGCACTCAGTGAAGTCATGAGTTCAGCTGCAGACTGGTATCGCCAACAACTCAAAGGGAATACTCGGGCAGTTGAATATCTCAAAGGCCGTGGCCTAACCGGTGAAGTGGCTAAGCGTTACGCCTTGGGTTATGCGCCTGATGGTTGGCAGGGTCTGGAGGCGGTATTTGGCACTTACTCGAATGAGCAAATAGCAAAGACTTTGGTGGAAGGGGGCTTGCTGATTCAGGGTGAGCAGGCCGAGGGCGCACCAATCAAGCGCTATGACCGTTTCCGTGATCGCATCATGTTCCCGATTCGTAATCCAAAAGGTCAAACGATTGGGTTTGGTGGCCGTATTTTGGATCAAGGCGAGCCCAAGTATTTAAATTCTCCAGAGACACCTTTATTCTCTAAGGGGAATACTCTTTATGGGTTGTTTGAAGCAAGACAAGCGATTCGCGGGCAAGAATATGTTCTCGTTTGCGAGGGCTACATGGACGTCGTTGCTTTAGCGCAATTAGGCTTTCCCAATGCCGTTGCCACTTTAGGAACAGCGTGTACAGCAAACCATGTTCGTATGCTGTTACGCCAAACTGATAAGGTCGTATTTTCATTTGATGGTGATGCTGCTGGTCAACGTGCAGCACAGCGTGCGCTTGAAGCTTGCTTGCCTTTAATGTCAGACGATAAAGAAATTCGGTTCTTGTTTTTACCAACCGAACATGACCCTGATAGTTATGTACGGGCTTATGGAGCACCTGCTTTTGAGAAAGTCATTAAAGAAGCGATGTCTATCTCTAGCTTCTTCTTTAAGGTAGCAAGCGAAGGCCATGAGTTAACTACTCCGGAAGGCAGAGCCCACACTCATCATGCCGCTAAGCCGCTGTTACTCTCCATGCCGCCAATTGCATTACGTACCCAAATTTTGCGCGAGCTGGCGATTCGTACGAATACGACTCCAGCAGAGCTGGAAGCTTTTTGCGGTTTAACAGTGGCACCTGCACCTGTTCGTCAAACCATTTATCAGCCAATGCAATCACGGGCTCAAAGTGGCCAGGGTAATCAAGGCAACCAAAGTAATCAAAATAGTTTCACAAATAATCGGCAGGGTGCTCCATGGCAAGCATCCAAAGGATCTGCAAAACGTGTAGCCACTCAAAATATCGAACCACCCAAAGCGCCAACCGATTTAGCAGAACAAATGTTGCGCGTGATTATTCAGTTTCCGCATTTAGGAAAGGCCTTAGATGCGAACAAGCGCGCGCTTGCATTAAAGGCTGCAGAGCAACGGTCTGCAAAAGCCCATGATTTGATGAAAGATCTTTTGTCGCAGTGTGACTTAGTCGAACTGATTCCGAGTGAGGGTAATAAACCAGCAATCGCAGGTGCCGGTGCATTTGCCATGTTTCAAGATCAACTCTCTCGAAGTGAGTTAGCACCGTTGTATGAAGTACTCAGAAATCGAGTCATGGGTTCTGATTTAGAGTTAGAGGGCGCTGCTGCTGATCTGGATGGCGCATTCAAAAAGCTGGAATTAGCCCACTTGAAGCAAGAGATGACTGAAATTGCCCAAAAGATCGCTGGAAGCACGGCCTCCGATCAAGATAAGGCCCGCTATCGGGAATTGGGCGAAAAGCTGAAATTCTCTTAAGAATTTCCTCAAACACCCCTAGAAATTCTCTGAAATTACCCCATATTTTTAGGGAGAATGGGGTTCAAAAAGTCGCAATCGACTATAATCCTCTGTTCCCAAGAAAAAACCGATTTAATTCAGCCACTTGCGCTTTATTTTGATGAAATTTGGGGTAAGTGGGTAAGTGAATAAATGAGTGAATCAATGAGTGAGTAAATGAATTACTACGGGGGCTGTGTTTCATCAGTCGATATCAATAACAGTAATGTGAGTAAGTGCTAATAAATGCCGAATACCAAGACCAAAAAACCAGCTCCAAAAGCGAAAGCTCCAGCAAAACCAATAAAGGCTGCTGCTAAATCAGTAGCTAAAGCAAAAACTTCGGCCAAGCCAGTAAGAGCTGTTGCTAAGCCAGCGGCAAAAGCCCCAGTAAAGACTGCTCCTAAACCAGTAGCTAAAGCAAAAACTCCGGCCAAGCCAGTAAGAGCTGTTGCTAAGCCAGCGGCAAAAGCCCCAGTAAAGGCTGCTGCTAAACCAGTAGCTAAAGTAAAAACTCCGGCCAAGCCAGTAAGAGCTGTTGCTAAGCCGGTAGCAAAGGTACCTGTAAAAGCAGCGGCAAAAGCCCCAGTAAAGTCTGCTGTAAAAGTACCGGCGAAGCCAGCTGTCAAGACTCCTGCAAAAGCTACAAAAGCCGAAGTTAAAGTCGAGCCAGTCAAAAAAGCTAAAGCTGCGCCTGTCGTTAAGGTCACATCAGTTAAAGAAGTGAAAGAAACTAAAGGCAAGGCTGTAAAAGCTGCTGAGCTCGAAGTTCCAGCTGTTGAGGAAGAGAAGAAGCGCGGTCGTAAAGCTAAAGCGGATGCCCCTGCAGAAAATGCAGAACCTGTATTAACAGACCGCCAAAAAGCGCGTGAGCGTAAGGCAAAAGAGAAGGCGCTCCTAAAAGAATTCGCAGCACAACAGTTAGGTAGTGAAGAGCAACAAGAATTGCGTCGCGCTCGCTTGAAAACTTTGATCAAGATGGGTATGTCCAAGGGTTACTTAACCCATGGTGAGATGAACGACGTGATGTCTGATGAGTTATCTGATGCTGATGCATTAGAGACTTTGATCAGCCTGCTGAACGATATTGGTATTACTGTTTACGAACAAGCTCCCGATGCAGAAACGTTAATCCTTTCTGACAATACAGCCGCTGCAGCTTCTGAAGAAGAAGCTGAAGAAGAAGCTGAAGCTGCTTTGTCTACAGTAGATTCTGAGTTCGGGCGCACTACTGATCCAGTACGTATGTATATGCGTGAGATGGGTACAGTAGATCTATTGACTCGCGAAGGCGAGATCGTCATTGCCAAGAAGATTGAAGCTGGGCTCAAAGACATGGTTATGGCTTTGGCTGCTTGTCCTGTAACCATTGCTGAGATTTTGAGCAACGTTGACAAGATTGCGAGTGGCGAGATGGAGATTGACCAGTTTGTTGATGGCTTGGTTGATCCAAATGCAGAAGATATTAAGCTTGGACCTGAAGAGCCAGAAATTGATCCGGACGCTGAAGAGAGCGAAGACGGCGAGGAAGATGAAGGCGGCGGTGGCGGCGGTGCTGCAACAGCTAATGCTAAGCAATTAGAAGAATTGAAACAAATCTCTTTAGAGAAGTTTGCAATTGTTCGTTCCCAAGCTGATAAGATGCGTCGCGCCTTTGATAAAGAGGGCTATAACTGCCCTGCTTATGTAAAAGCACAAGATGCGATTCGCGCAGAGTTGCTCGGTTTCCGCTTAACGGCCAAGAGTGTCGAGAAGTTATGTGACACCATGCGCTCACAGGTAGACCAAGTATGGAAACTGGAACGTGGCATCGTTAGTTTGTTGGTGGATAAGGTTGGCGTCAATCGTGGTGAAGTATTAAAAGACTTCCCTAAGATGTCCATGAATTTAACTTGGACTGAAAAGTTACTTAAAGAGAACAAGCCATACAGCGCACTCTTGCAACGTAACGTTCCAGCTATTCAGGAACTTCAGCAGAAGTTGATCGATATTCAGAAGAATGTTGTTATTCCACTTCCAGAGTTAAAAGAAGTAAACAAGCAAATGATCGCCGGTGAGAAGCGTGCTCGTGAAGCGAAGCGTGAGATGACGGTAGCTAACTTACGTTTGGTGATCTCCATTGCTAAAAAATACACTAACCGTGGCTTGCAGTTCTTGGATTTGATTCAAGAAGGCAACATCGGCTTGATGAAGGCGGTAGATAAGTTTGAATACCGTCGTGGTTATAAGTTCTCCACCTATGCAACCTGGTGGATTCGTCAGGCGATTACTCGCTCTATTGCAGACCAGGCGCGTACGATTCGTATCCCTGTGCACATGATTGAGACAATCAATAAGATGAACCGTATCAGCCGTCAGATCTTGCAAGAAACTGGTCATGAGCCAGACGCTGCAACCTTGGCGCTGAAGATGGAGATTCCGGAAGATAAGATTCGTAAGATTATGAAGATTGCTAAAGAGCCTATCTCCATGGAGACGCCAATTGGCGACGATGAAGATTCTCATTTGGGAGACTTCATCGAAGACGGCAACACATTGGCTCCAGCGGAAGCCGCATTACACGACTCAATGCGCGATGTTGTGAAGGATGTACTTGATTCATTAACACCACGTGAAGCAAAAGTATTGCGTATGCGCTTTGGTGTTGAGATGAGTACTGATCACACTCTCGAAGAAGTAGGTAAGCAGTTTGATGTGACTCGTGAGCGTATTCGTCAGATTGAAGCTAAGGCATTGCGTAAGATGCGTCACCCAAGCCGTAGCGACAAACTCAAGACCTTCCTCGAGGAAGATTAATAGCTCTGAACTTATTATCCTCAATCCATTTATATAAAGGGATTGAGGATTTGTAGTTTCTTTTCAATAATTTGTCGATGCTGCATATCCTCAGAGTACAGTCTCTCGCAGCCTGCCTGTAGAGCAGCGGCAATGATCATTGAGTCGTAGTGTTGATACCCATAGCGTCTAGAAACTGAGAGTCCTGTTTCGAATGTATCCATATCAAGTGATCTGATACTAAAAGTACTTGAGAATAAATCTAGAAACTCATCTAATTCAGCATGGGTAATTTTTATTTTTCGCAGGCTCGCTGATGTGAACTCATTGAGAACTTGAATGCTAATTACATTTGATTGCTCTATATTTTTACTTATCCAATCAGCTTTTTTACTATCTGCTGAAAGCAAATAAAGTAAAGTGTTGGTATCAAAAAATATTTTTTTAGCGTTCATTCAATTCAGATCTATCAAAGTGAAAATCAGCAGGCATGCGTCCGCGAAATTTTCTCAAACTCTGAATCCTATCTTGCAATGAAGGTTTTTTCTTAACTTGGAAATGCTTTTTATCTGCAACATGAACTTCAATATCATCACCTTCTTTGAGTTCTAAAAGCTCAACAATTTGAGAAGGTAGACGAATTGCCAAGCTGTTGCCCCATTTGGATACGATCATGCTATTCACCTTATAATGATATACAAATTATAATGTATATCTTTTTGAAGACCACCATCTTTAAGGCGGCTCTGTGTGGGGTAATTAAAATACCCCTTCAATTACAATGTCAGATTAGGGCCCATAGCTCAGTTGGTTAGAGCAGAGGACTCATAATCCTTTGGTCCCAGGTTCAAGTCCTGGTGGGCCCACCAGAAAAGCAAACCCTCATCAGCAATGATGGGGGTTTTGTCTTTTCAGGATTGCTTGAAGACATGTTTGGATTTTGATTTATATTGAAGCTAATTCTAATTTCTGAAAAATTTCTAATGCCAAGTATTTCTAAGAGCGGTCTTAAGCTGATTAACAAAGACACACTTTGGGATAAAGCCTATTTTTCTTTGAAAAGTGCATTACTAGCGGGCAAGTTTGTGCCTGGTGAGCGTATTATTTTGCGGAAAGTTGCACAGGATCTCGGCATTAGTCTAACGCCTGTTCGTGATGCTATTAATCGCTTGGCCGCTGAAAATGTACTCGAGAGGGGTGGTGTCGGGCAAGGCGGCGGCGCTTCAGTGCCTTTATTGAACGCCAATGAGTTTGACCAATTAATGTCGATACGCAGCAGTCTTGAGCCATTAGCTGCTGAGGCTGCTGCCAAAAATGCAAGTAAAGCAGAAATAGTTGAAATTTCAAACTTGTTGAATCGGATGAAAGATTTGGCAGAAACCGGTAACCTAGCCTCTTATTTGGATGCCCACTACCAGTTTCATTTTGGGATTTACAAGCTAGCCAATCAAGCCATTCTTTTACAGGCTATTGAGGGAGCTTGGCTGCGCTGCGGACCCACTTTAAATCTGGCATTACCTGCCTATAACCCAGGACAAAAGAGGCATAAACATCATTTAGCAGCCCTCAATGCCCTAAAGAAGGGTGACGGCATTGGGGTTGCCCAAGCTATTCGTGCTGATATTGATAGCGCTCGACTTGATATCTGTAATTTGTTAGATTAAATCCGTTGTTTCAATAAGGGTTAGTGACTATTTGCCTATATGAATGTTATTTGTTATAACATTGACATGTTTTGTAGCTAATGGAGTGAATATGAATACTTTTAAAACTGTTGTGAATTCAATTGCGACTTCTGTCTTTGGGGTTTTTGTGGCTTTTGGACCTGCCATGGCTGCTGATTTTCCTTCTAGGGAGATTAAGTTGGTGGTGCCTTGGAATGTCGGAGGGTCAAACGATATTTCTGCAAGATTAATTTCTAAGATTTTGGCTGATGAAGGAGTTACTGTTGTCGTGGATAACGTTGCTGGGGCAACTGGAACGATTGGTATGACGAAAGTAGCTAATGCAGAGCCGGATGGTTACACCATTGGTATGGGTACGAGCTCTACTATGGCGATGATTGCTCAGGGCTTAACGCCGCTGAAGAATGATCAATTTGCGCCAATAGCTAGAGTGACAACAGATCAATTATTGCTTCTTGTTCCCAAGGGCGGAACGGTAAAAGATTTGGATAGTTTTGAAGCAATGGTTAAAAAGAATCCTGGGAAAATATCAATTGGCACTCCAGGCAGTAATAACTTGAATCATATTTTTGCGGTGATGACAGGGAATGTAGTCAATTCGTCAGTTGTAACTGTGCCATACACTGGTGGGGCTAAGGTGATTATTGATCTCGCTGGCAAACAAATTGATGCTGCGGTACTAAAGCCATCCGAGAGTAAGGCGCAGATTGACTCCAATATGGTTATACCTCTGGGTGTATTCGCGAATGAGCGTATTAAGTCAATGCCTAATATTCCTACATTTAAGGAAAAAGGATATAACGTTTTCCCATATGGACCATTGATTCAAATGGCATATCTTGTAGCCCCCGCAAAGACCCCTCCAGAAATTCAAGAAAAATTAATTGCCATTTTTAATAAGGCGATACAAGATCCGCGCTTTAAAGCTGCATCTGAAGATGGCGGGGCAAGAGTTGATAGTCTTACTGGAAAAGCATTGGGTGCTGAAATTGTTGCGGTTACAAACACCTTGTCTGAAGTCGGAAAAAAAGTATTTTCTGAGAAAAAATAAATATTAGAGATTGAAAGAAGAGTAATGAGTCAAATTAAAAAAGTAACATGTCATGTGGTTGCTGCTCCAGTGCAAAAGCCTTTTACTTCCTCAAGAGGTTGGATTTATAAAACTCGTGGCTCTTGTATTGTGGAGATCGAGACAAATGACGGCATAGTGGGTTGGGGTGAATGTTACGGACCATCAGCTGTTGCAAAAGCTTTTATCGATAGTCAATTTGGACCTCGAATTATCGGAAGGGATCCATTCGACGTAGAGGTGATCTGGGAGGATTTATATAACCGGATCAAAGATTACGGCACTACCGGCATGGCAATTTCTGCAATTAGCGGTATTGATATTGCCCTGTGGGACATTATTGGTAAGTCTTGTGGAAAACCAATTCATAAGTTAATAGGTGGCTCTTATCGTGATGAAGTAACGGCTTATGCAACCGGTTTGTATTTTATTGATATGGATCGCTTGATCGAAGAGGCAGTAGAAGAGGCAATTGAATTTAAGCAGAACGGTTTTACTGCCATCAAAATGAAGATTGGATTGGGCGACCTAAAGTTGGATATTAGGCGCGTAGAAGCAGTTCGAAAAGCGGTGGGTGACGAAATGCGATTGATGGTGGACGCCAATCATTGCTTTACGGTACCTCAGGCAATCAAGATTGGTCGAGAGCTTGAGAAGTTAGATATTGAATGGTTTGAAGAACCTATCTCTCCAGAGGATTTGGATGGCTATGTTGAGGTGACTCGTGCTCTAGATATGGCTGTTGCGGGCGGAGAAAATGAATTTACCCGTTGGGGATTTAGAGATATTGTGGTGCGCAAAGCGATGGACATTGTTCAGCCAGACGTTTGTGCTGCTGGTGGTATCAGTGAGTGTCGCAAGATTGCAACTCTCGCTAGTGCACATGGGGTGGAGTGCGTTCCACATGCGTGGGGATCAGTGATTGGAGTCGCCGCAACCTTGCATTTCTTGGCGGCCCTACCTGATCAACCGCCTAGCTTTAAAGGTAACCCACCTTTATTTGAGTTTGAGCAATGCGAGAATCCATTCCGTGATTTGTTATCAGTTGAGCCTATTGAACAATGCAATGGTAAAGTTAGCGTACCAAAAGGCCCTGGTCTTGGAATTGAAATTAATCGTCACATCCTCGACCAATATCGAGTTGCATAGACTGTATTTATGCGTTACTTAACCTTTATAAAGGGATCGGATCAAAGAGTGGGCGTTCTACTAGACGACTCTTTGTCTGTGCTGGATCTTTCTCATGAAAGTTGCAGCGACATCATGGCTGGTCAATGCCCAAATTTGCTAGAGATGGTAAAGGCGGGTTTAACACTGATAACTAAAAAAATTAAGGAAAAAATTGAGAGTAGAGCCTACGATCAAAATGCGGTAGTCAGCCTCGACTCCCTTGCAATATGTTCTCCAATTCCTGTACCAGGCAAAGTTATTGGGGCTGCATACAACTTTACTGATGCGTTGGATGAGCGCTCAATGACATATCCAGTGGAGCCAGTTATATTTATCCGTTCTGGAAATACTGTCATAGGGCCAAATGATCCCATTCTGATTCCGCCAGATGTGGGTAACGTAGGCTATGAAGCAGAGTTGGCTGTCATTATTGGAAAGCGCGCTTTGTTTATTGAGCCAAAAGATGCAATGAATCATGTGGCTGGGTATACAGTGCACAACGATATCAGCGGTAGCGGCATGATTAAGCAGGATGGTGGAAATTTTGTCCGAGGCAAGAATATGCCTGCATCTTCCCCTTTTGGGCCTTATCTAGTTACTGTAGATGAGGTAGTGAACCCATATGCGATCCAAATTAAATTAGATGTGGATGGTAGGGTATTACAGAATGGCACAACCGGCACAATGCTTTTTAAGATTGCTGAATTAATTTCTTACATCTCTAAGCAAATGCCACTTGAACCTGGGGATATTATTGCAACAGGTACTCCAGCAGGTTTAGCAATGATGCATCAGCCTACCGCATGGCTTGAACCAGGGCAGACTGTCAGAGTAGAGCTCGAGGGTCTAGGAGTGCTTAATAATCCAATAAAAAAGGGAGCGCCGTTTCTTGAGCAAAAAATTTAAGGTTCTATTGACAAACCCCATACATCCAGAATGCAATCAAGCTCTGATGGAAGAGTGTGATGTGGTGGTAGCGCCAGATATAAAGCCTGAGACTTTAAAAGGTCTTATTACAGACTGTGATGGCTTGATAGTTCGATGTCAGTTGCCTCAAGATATATTTGATGGAGCTAAACAATTAAAAGCAGTAGTTCGCCATGGCGTGGGATTAGATTTCATTCCCGTAGATGTAGCAACCAAAAAAAGAATTCCAGTTGCAAACTTACCAGGTTCTAATACCAATGCTGTAGTTGAGTACTGCTTGGCCGCTATTTTTTATTTCCGTCGCCGCTTAGATTTAATTAATTCACAGTTACGAATTCAGGGATGGGCAAAAGCTCGCCCCGTAGCCGATCCCTCCACCGAAATAGCGACCACTACCTTGGGAATTATTGGATTTGGATCAATAGGGGGCAAATTAGCTAATGCAGCAATGGGTCTAAATATGAAAACCATTGCGCTTACTCGGCGCCCTGAAACATTGCCTAGTGGAGTTCGTTCAGTTACAAAAGCAGAGTTATTCTCGCAAGCAGACGTAATAATCATTTGCTGCCCTTTGAATGAAGAAACACGAGGAATGGTGGATCAGTCTTCAATTTCAATGATGAAGTCAAATGCCATCCTGATTAATATCGCACGTGGACCGGTCGTGGATACGCAGGCAATCATTAGCGCATTAAAAGCAGGAAAAATTGCTGGTGCAGCGATGGATGTGCATGATCAGCAACCTCTGACTGGAGAAGAGGCGATCTTTGATTGCCCAAATTTATTGCTGACTCCCCATATAGCATCGATTACTTCTAGTAGTATGCGCGGCATGAGCGAGGGATCAGTCAAGACGATTCTTGCCATCCTTAGGGGTAATCGGCCTGACAATATTGTTAACCTAGAAGTCTTTCTTTAATCGAAAAATCATGACAAGTAATCCAATGCGTATTGTGAAATTAGAGGCTGTGCCAATTTCATTTCCAGTTCCTGAAAATAAATCGGTTCGATTGGGTATTGGTAAATGCGTCAAGCGCGACTCAGTTCTAGTCCGAATTGAAACTGAAGATGGTCATGTTGGTTGGGGTGAGGCACACCACGGCAGAGCGCCAGGGGCAATTGCAAAGTTAATTGATACGACCATGCGCGAGCTAGTGCTTAACTGTGATGCAATGGATATTAATGGGATCTGGGCGCGCATATATAAAATGCAAATCTCCAGCCATGGAATGGGCGCAGCTGCAGTGTTGGCTTTAAGTGGTATTGATATTGCACTGTGGGATATTCGTGCTCAGATTATGCAGCAGCCTTTATATAGGATGCTGGGCGGGGCTTCTAAAAAGATTAAAGCCTATGCAGGTGGTATCGCGCTTGGATGGCAAGAGCCTGCTTCTTTAGCAAAGGAGGCGCAAGAGCATGTGGCGACTGGTTATCGAGCATTAAAGTTACGTGTGGGTGATACCTCTGAGAAAGATATTGTCAGAGTGCATGCAGTTCGTAAGGCGGTAGGCAATGAAATTGACATATTGGTTGATGCCAATACGAATTACACCCTAGCCGATGTACGTAAGGTAATGCCAGCTTTTGATGAGGCTGGAGTGAGTTGGTTGGAGGAGCCATTTCCACCACAGGATCGAAAGGCATATCGCATGGCTCGTAGCTTGGGGCGAGTCCCATTTGCTGCTGGAGAAAATCACTACACCCGCTATGATTTTGCAACCCTATTAGATGATGGGGATGTGCAGTTTATTCAACCTGATCTATCGAAGACTGGTGGCGTGACTGAGTCGATGAGAATTGCTGCGATGGCAAGTGCTAATAAGCTAACAATAAATCCCCATACTTCTGCTACTGCAATCAATATGGGGACAACAATCCATTTTCTGTCGGCGATTGATAACCCCGGATACTTTGAAGGTGATGTGACATCGCTCAATCCATTCAGGGATGAAATGATGGATAAGGGGGCCTATGAGCTCGATTCAGAAGGCTTTGTAAAGCCGTATGAGGGTATAGGTATTGGCCTGAAAATTAACCTTGACTTTGTTAAGGATCACCCCTTAATTGATGGGCCTTGCTACGTTTAATTACTTTTATGGAGTCAGTATTTAAAGTAATCGTCATGAAGGCATGGTCCAGGGAGTAGTGAAAGCTACACAAACCGGAATCCTTTGGTCCCAGGCTCAAGTCCTGGTGGGCCCACCAATCAAATCAACGGCTTAGGGAGAAATTCCTAAGCCGTTGATTTCTCTGTATCACAAAACTTGAATAAAGCGCTTGTGTTTACCCAGACGATTTGGAAACAAACTCATTCTGAAAGATTGCCATACAGTAAGCATCTCGATACATGCCGTCAGCAAAATACTCCTGCCTTAAAAGGCCCTCCTCTTTAAAGCCAAGTTTTCTATAGACGTTAATTGCTCGTTCGTTCTCAGAATCTACAACGAGCGAAAGTTTATGAAGATTTAAGATTTTGAATGCATAGTCCATAGCCAATACAACGGCTTGTGTCGCAAAACCTTTGCCCTGGTATTCTGGGCTGATGATGAGTTGAAATTCAGCGCGACGATGGATGTGGTTAATTTCTACTAGTTCAACTAGGCCTACGGATTTATCGCCTTGTACCACAACAAAACGACGCTCACTTTGGTCATGAATATGTTTTTCATATAAATCACTGAGTTCAACATAGGCCTCATAGGGCTCTTCGAACCAGTAATGCATTACTGATTCATTGTTATCAAGTTCATGAACAAAATGTAAATCTTCTCGCTCTAGGGGGCGCAATCTTAAGGCGGTTTTTGAAGTCATTTGTATATTCCTTTAATAATCATAATAGCGGGCCGATAGCAGTTGTCAAAAAGCCCTGGTAGGTACACCAATGAAATCAACGACTTAGGGAGAAATTCCTAAGTCGTTTTTCTTTCTGTGTCACTGAGCGTATAGGCCATCTCTGCGCTGCTCCATTGCAAACCCAATAGATATATAAATCAGCCATGATTGAAGAAGGCATTGAAGAAATCACCAATCGTAATAGGACTCAGTAAGTCGGTGTTAATGAGTGCCTTATTGATTTGATAGTATGGGCTTATGGATAAAGAAATAGAAGATCACGAATCGCAAACGCCTGCCAAGCAAGCGGCCGCTAAAAAGAGCACTTTAGTTAGCGTTGCTGTAAATATCGGCTTAACTGTTTCCCAAGTGTTTGCGGGTATTGTGTCTGGCTCCCAAGGCTTGATTGCCGATGGTATTCATTCGGCGACAGACTTAGTTGCTGACTTTGTGGTGCTCTTTGCCAATCACTATAGCGCGAAAGATGCTGATGAAGATCACCAATATGGCCATCAACGCTATGAAACTGCTGCCTCTTTATTTCTAGGAATTTCATTATTAGCTGTTGGTGCTGGCATGCTCTTTAAAGCTGGTGAAAAAATTATTGATCCAGTGCCAGCCGGACAAATTCAAATTTTGGCTTTGTATGTTGCATTAGCATCTTTAGTTGCCAAAGAAATACTATTTAGATATATGTTGGCAGTAGCCAAGAGAGTTCGCTCTTCAATGCTGGTAGCCAATGCTTGGCATGCTAGATCTGATGCCGCCTCCTCATTGGTTGTTTCTATCGGTATTGTTGGTGCCTTATTGGGGCACCCAATCTTTGATGCAATTGGCGCTTTAGTAGTTGGATTAATGGTAGCAAAGATGGGCTGGAAGTTTGGCTGGGAAGCTCTACATGATTTGATGGATAGGGCAGTATCGGATGAAGAGCATCATCAAATTGAGGAGATTATTAAATCTACCGACGGTGTTAGAGGCTTTCATGACTTAAGAACTCGCAAGATGGGTGACATGATCTTGATTGATGTACATATTGATGTAGATGCAAATGCCACCGTTAAGGTTGGGCATGACATTGCTCTTAGAGTCATTCATCAGATTAAGAAAAAATTACCAGTTCTCAATGTGATGACTCATATTGACCCTGTCTAGAAATATGTTATTTCTATTCAAAACGCTCATTGCTGCTCTAGTGATTGTGGCAGTCGGTGAAATTAGTAAGCGTAGTTCTGTCCTAGCTGCTTTTCTACTGGCTTTGCCTATCGTCTCAGTTACAGCTTTCATATGGATCTATTTTGAATCCAAAGATAAGGTCAAAATTGCCAATATAAGTTACGAGACATTTTGGTATGTAATTCCAACATTACCTATGTTCCTATTGTTAAGCTGGCTACTAAGAAATGAATATAACTTCTATTTGTCCTTATTTCTGTGCTGTGTTCTAACGGCTGCATTATTTGCTATTACGCAATATCTATTGCTAAAGACGTAGTATGAGAAGCATATATGTCACCCTTTTATTGAGTTTATTCATAGGCTTGATTTTCTAGATCATTCAACACATCATTGGGATCGGATCGCAAGCAAACCCTAGGATGCCAACACTACTTAACAATGCCATGGAAAAAACTTACAACATTGATATCAATATCCATACGCTAGATTCTCTTTTTAGCGAGCTAGATCCAAACCCGTTTAGACGTCGCGATCTTGATCCTCGGGCAGTGCATCACATTTTGCAGTGGGCTAGTGATGCGCCACCACAAAGACCTATTATTTTGATATTGCATGTAGCGAGCCATGAACCTAGTTTAGCAACCGAATCAGATGTCGAGCAGGCAGTAGATAATTATTTTGAATATGAGGCAGAATTAATTGAGCGTCAACACAATCGCAATCGAAATAGAATGCTCAAATGGCTAGGTGCAGGCATAGCTATAATGATTTTTCTATTAACGATTAAATACTATAGTTTGCAAATCTGGCCTGATAGTTACTTCAGTACCGTCATTTGTGAGGCTTTTGTGATTATGGGTTGGGTCTCTTTATGGGTTCCCATAGAACGTTTAGGTTACGACGGTTTATTAGTCCGTGAGCAACTAAATCTTTATCGTCGTTTGGCTTCTATGCATGTGCGCTTTGCTCGGACCTAGACCAGAATAGCATTCAAAAAGCGTTGAATTTTTTCATCTTCTTCGCTACGGTCTTCCACCGGAATGTAGTTATTTTGAGCTTGAACAAATTCAAAAGCGTCACGTAAATTTGCATTTTGTAGAGAAATTTGAGCAAGGCAAGCTATTTGCACTTCTGAGGTATCGAGAAAGTAGAGCTGATTTAAGAGTCTGTTGACTACAAGCTTATCTGCAACGATCTGTAAGGCACTTTTATCTAAATTGGATGTTAGCTCTTGAGCGCAGGCTCTGGCATTTGTGAATAGATTTTCAATGAGTTCATTCATCTTGGCTATATCAAACCCTGGCACGCACAATTGAATGATTTCAGTCGAGATAGTTTTCATGGGTAATTCGTATAAAGAGTTGTTTTGCATGGAAAAAGTCCTCGAAAAAGATTGGTTTTAATAATTTTGTTTTTTACCATAACACTCTAGAGCGAAATTTTTGTGACTGAATAAAAATGAAAGTTAGAGACTCACATAGAGGGTTGCGCCACAAAACTGTCACATATTAGTAATGTTAGGTATTTATCGTCTTGTAAATGTCAATTGATAACATTCAAAATTCATCCTCTAGTCGCCCGAATGCCGAAAATCTTGC
>Ga0209189_1001721_pt1 | contig 16111 bp, 9 predicted proteins | sample C_130820_EF_Meta_FD_187308 | JGI IMG/M metagenome (GOLD analysis project Ga0209189, IMG submission 187308) | Freshwater microbial communities from Lake Croche, Canada to study carbon cycling - C_130820_EF_MetaG (SPAdes) (version 3) | ecosystem: Environmental > Aquatic > Freshwater > Lake | place... | reverse complement strand
GAAAATAATTTAGGAGATGAAGAAAATAATTTAGGAGATGAAGAAAATAATTTAGAAGATGAAAATAATTTAGAAGATGACACTTTGGAAGAAGAATCAACAGAATCTGATGAAGAAGAATCATCTTCTACATATATAAGTAAAAAAAGTGTTTTAGAAATTTATTCTAATGAGAATTTAGAAGAAACTGCTAAAGTAAATTGTAGTGAAGAACTAGAAGATGTATTAAATAATTTGGAAATTGAAATTAATAATGATATTTTACCTGCAAATAAATATAATTCAAGTAATTTAGCAAAATTAAAAGTAAGTGAGCTTCAAGAAATAGCTAAAAATGAAAATATATCTTTAGATAAAAAAGTTAATGGTAGTAATAAAAAGAAAACAAAACAAGACTTAATTGATGAATTAATGACAAAATAAGTTAAGGTCTTAGATTTACTTTTGCTAATATATTTGCAATTCTATCAATAGCTTCTTTTATTGTTATCGGATCAACATTTAACCAATCATTTGAATTACCAGCTACATATAAATTATTACTCCCATTTGGTCCAGTTGGACCTGGATCACCTCTATCTCCTTTGGCTCCAATTGGACCCGGAGGTCCACGTGGACCAGCAAGTCCGCGTGGTCCACCACTTGGTCCTTTAGGTCCTTCAGGTCCTACTGGTCCAGTTGAACCAGTTGAACCAGTAAATCCAGTTGCCCCTTGCACGCCTATACCAGCTCTACCGGTAATTCCAGTAGCACCAGTAGCGCCAGTAGACCCAGTTGAATCAATAGTATATTCTAATTGTGTAAATTTAATTATTGATTTATTTGCTAATATATTCCAATTACCTGAAGAATTAGATACATTACATCTCACATAAAAACTAGTTCCTGGTTGAATTGTAATTGTATGAGAAATAGAATTAGTATATGAATTTTCAAGAAAACTATTTTTCCAAATAGAAGTAGTTGGTGGATTTGTGAAAAATTCAAAACTAACAGAACTTATAATATCTGTAGCTAATTGTATATCTATTATATAATTAAGTACATTGAGCGTGTTATTTGTTAATATACCTGTATTTAAATTAAAAGTTCCTTTAAATTCTCCAATAGAATTATCTGTATCTTTTGTATCAGGATTAAATGTAAAACTAGAATTATTTGGTTTTGAAACATTTATTGAATAATAAAATATTGTAGATGGAAGTGGTGCTAATGCACCAATAGTTCCAGACTTTTCTGTTAAACCTGTAATATCAGTCATGTTTATATATTAAGTTTAGATAATATTTTATATTTAAATTGAAATACTTTCGATAGAAATAACCCAATTAGCTTGATTACTGTTAACTTGTAAAATTAAATCTAAATCATTCAGAGTCATTGATATAATTTTCCAATTAATTAAATCATCTGAATGTAAAGTAGTTAAAGTATAATTTACAATATTTAATTTACTATAACCTGAAAATAGAAAACTTGCAATATTATTATTTGTATCTCTTGAAATTATTTTACCAGTAAATGTAATAGCTTCACCAATTGAATTAAGTATATTTTTAAAGAATACATTTTGAGTACCAGTAATTGTAATTTGTTGAACGTATTTTTTCTCAAAAGAATTATAATTTATTATAGGTTGACTAGTATTGGTAGTTTTTATATTTATATTAGTCAAATTTGATTGGTTAGTAGAATTATTATTTATTATTGTAGTGGGACTACTATTATTATTAGATAAATTACTAATATTTCTTACAGTGGTTGTTTTGGAACTCATATTTGAGACAGGTAATACTTCTCCGTATTTTAGCATTATTTATAATATAATTTATTTTTTTTAAATTAAATTATAACATAATATAATATAAATGCAAGATGATATTATGGAAAAAAGATTTAATACACAATTACAGAAAAAGTTTGCAATGATTGATAAAACAACATTACAATTGAAAGAAAGGATGGAAAGTACTATTGAAAGAAAGACTGAATTAGATATGAAACCTAGAGCACCTATTGTACCTAGAATTGACCCAATGACTTTACCTTATCGTCCTAAATTAATAATTCCTAAAGAAAAAATAGAAGAATTATTCAGTCTGATTAATTTAATGAATTCACAAGAATTAAAACAATACTCGGTAGTTAATAATATTACTTTGAATGTTGAAGACCCAATATCTGGAGATAATTTAATCCATAAGGTAATTACTTCTCCTAATCCATTAAAAAAAGAGTTTCATAGATTGAACATTGTTAAATTTTTAGTACAAAATAATGTTCATCCTGATAAACCAAATAAGGAAAATCAAACACCAATTCATTTGGCTTGTAAAGCTCAATATTCCACTATTGTTAATTATTTAATATCTTTAGATGTTGATTTAAATTTTCAAGATAATTATGGCTTTTCTTCTTTGCATTATGCATTACAAGGTAAAATAGAATTATATGAAGAACCTAGACAAATTAAAAACTTTATACAAAAACCTAAAAAAGTAGATTTTACAAAGAGAGAAGATTTAGTAGCAATTAAAGAAGAATTATGGGATATAATAAAAGATGACCCATTTTTAGGTTTATTAAAACATACATTAGATTTATCTTTATTTAATGATTCTAAAATAGATAAATTAATTTTAGATTACAAGAAGAAATTAGTAGATTTAGCTATCGATGAAAAAGTAACTGATAGAAATAAAATTATTAAAGAAGAATTTGAAATAATTAAAAAATCAATAACTGAACTAATTACAAAAAAATGGGGAGGATTTAAAGACTTGTCTGAATTAAATTTACATAAAGTTGAAGCTGGAGATAATTCTTGGGTTTCTAATCCAATAGAAGAATTTAGTCCATTAACAGTTAAGGATGTTAAAGAAGAAATTAGAAATCAAATAGAAAATACTAAAAATGAAATAAGAAATATATGTAATACTTTTCAATTTGAAACGTATAATCCTGCGCCTGGACATAAAAGCGAAGAACATGTATATTTAATTAATATTTTATTTAATTTTTTAAATGATACTGCTTATGATAAATCTTTAATTAAATTAATTGAAGATAACAAAAATTTATCAAAATATTTCAGAGATATCTATCCTTTTATTGCTGTAACTTCAGAAATTTTAAAAGAATTTGGTGAAAAAAAAATTATAGAACAAGTAGATGAAATTATAGATTTATTAAATAAATATAATGGTTATATTTTCTTGTATTATTATGTTTTCCATCAAAACAATTTAATAAAGTTACCAAAATTTAATTATTATTTGTTACCTCCTCTTGATAAAGAGAGAAGAGTTTTATTTTTTGATGATAATAAAATAAAATTAAATTATCCAGATGGTAAATTACGTAAACCAGAAATAGTTGATGGAACACCCGTTTCTATTTCTAATCCAGAAGCTATACCCAATGATGCAGACATGATTAATATTATAAATACCATACAAAATTCAACATCTTATCCGCTTGGTGTTACAAAACATAGAAATTTAATGCAAGAAATTTTTGATAGAATTGAAGAAGGTTCTTATATTATTAAAAAAGAATCACTCATCTTAGCAAAAGATTCTAAATTACCACCATCTTTAATGAAAATGTTAAGTGAATTATATAAATATAACTTGATGAAAATTATATTATTAGTTTTTAATGATATTAAAAATAAAAATAAATTACCAAATAAAATTGATGATTTATTTAAAATTAATAATCCAGATGATTCTCAAAAATACTTAGTTATAGGTAAATTAACACAAGAAATTGTAAATGATTTAGCTAAAAAATATATTGAATTTCAAACTAAAATGTTTATGGAAAAGATAATTAAAGATGATAATAGTTATTTAACACAATTTACTGATATTATACAAAAGTTATTTATTGGACTGTATAATAATCCTAAAGATTATGGAATAAATTTAAAGGAAACTGGTATCAATATAGAGGAATTAAAATTTGTAAATACAGAAATACTAAAGAAGAATAGAATTTGTGCTGCTCCTGGAATAGAAGATATTTATGAATTTATGATTTATCCAGAAGAATATGCCATTTCAGATTTATTAAAATCTAAATATGTAGTAAAAACTCATAAAAATATATATATAAAATTACTGGAAAATAATGCTAGATTTCTTTTGGATTCAAATAATCAAACTCCTATTTTCCCAATATTAAAATTCCATCAACATAAAATACTTGCTAAATTATTAGAATTTACCGATTCAAATTCTTATGACTTTTTAAAAGATGAATTTAATAATCATTTATTTAAATTAACTAATGGAAATAAAGACACTTCCGATGAATGGTTATGCAATTTTGTTTTATATCAAAAGGAAGAAATTGTAAGCTTAATATTAAATAATGATAAATATGGTAATAATTTTCCTAATGATTTAGATAAATCATTTGAAAGAGTTTGTTATATAATGAATGAATATGTTAGTAATAAAGATTTTGATTCATCAAATATTGATATGGATAAGGATTTAAGTACCGATGTATTATTTACATATTTATTACATAAGGATGAAATGAAAATAGTAAATGAAGAAAATGAAGAAAATGAAGAAAAGAAAGAAAAGATTAAAAAATTTTATAAAGATAGTAATGAAAAAGGTGAAGTATATTTTAGATATGGAAAATATACTTATAAGAATATTGTATTAAGCTTTGTAAAAGATTTATTAATTGAAATGACTAGAAAATATATAATTTCTTCTTATAGTATTTTGATTAAAAATATATTATATGAATTTTTTAAAGAAAATCTTGATTTAATAAATGACCATGTTATTGATAAAATAAAAGATGTTTTAAAAAATGAAATAGCTATTAAGATTGTAGAAAATTCTATTAATATTTTTGAAGATTCTAATAAAGAGAGTGAATTTAATTTAGTATCAGTCAAAGAATTATTAGATGGTGTTCTAGGCTTATTAACTGTTGATACTAATATTTTACTTAATGAAGATTCAACTGCTTATAAAAATATAAAAGAAGCAAATTCCTACTTTGATACATTTGTAAGCAAAACTGTATTAAACTGGAATGTAATTTGCGAGAATGTTTTGAAATTTAATATAAATCAAGGAAGGATAATTAGATGCCTATTTCTTGTTAACAAAAAATAGCTTTTATCAAGAGGCCAATTCTTTCATTGTCTGAAAAAACGTTGTGTTTTTAGAATTAATACCCGTATTTCTTGGGGTATTCACTGATTCAGTAATTCTAAGAGTAAAACTATGATTAATATTTCTAAAGTCTGGTAGTGTTCCATCTGGATACATAATTTTAATTTGTAATTCAATTAAAGTTTGCAAAGGAAAATCAAATTCTAGTGGATAATTAATAAATGTATTATATAATACATCTCCTGGCGAACCTGATAATAATATTTTTGCAAAAGCAATAGGAACAGTCGAAATATTTTGTACTAATTCAAAATCATTAATATATAATAAATAATAATTATTATTACCACTAAAATTTAATATGTGACACGATGTATCTATATTTCCTACTGAATTTAATTGAGTATCATTTAGATATAAATCAAAATTAGAAATCTTTGAATTAAAAGGTGTAATTGCATTAACACTACCTACATTTTTAAATCCTAAGATGCTACCAATAGTATCACTATAATTAAATAAAAGAGAAAAATCAGCAAAAGTCTTAACAATTACAGCGCCACCTCCAGTATCAGTTAGAGTTGTTCCTAAATCTTGACTATTTGTAATTTTATTAATTGGAGCAAATAAAATTGTATAACTACTATTTTCTTTATTAATTGAATAAACAGTTAGTGAAGTATTAATTAAATTTTTTGGAATTAATCCTAAATCATCACTATTACTAATTGTAATCGTATCACCAACCTTAACTAAATTACTTTGTTGTCTTATAATTAATATAAAATATTGTATTCCATTTAATTCTAAAATATTAATTTTTAAAGCATTTGGAATTGGTTCTGTTTTATATGCAGTAAATATTATTTCTTGAGTATACGAATTTAAACTAATTGAAAAATCATTATAAACTGGATTTTCTAGTGTAGATGTAATTCTGGGAACAGAATTCATTGCTGTTTGTAAATTAGAAATTAAATTAGTTGCATTATAATTACCTTCATTAATTGTAGTTGAATAAATATTATTACCATCGTCTAAATTTTTCCAATAGATACTATTATTTTTATTTATTCCTGAAGATTTAATTAAATAATCTATATATGTAAATTCAGTGCTAACTAATTCAATTCTAACTATATTATTAAAATTTTTCTTTAAGTTAACAGTATAATTATTAGCATCTGGATACCCTTCAATAGTATTAATAATTTTCATAATTTGAACAGTATTACCACCTCCAGAACCTCCTGTATAAGTGCTATAATTAGATTCTATTGTAAAAGTATTTGAATCTATTACTTGACTTACTGATTGAGAACTTTGTAATCTTAAATAATTAATTGGAAAATCCGCATTAATACCATTTATTGGTATCCCAAATAAATCTGTAAAATTAATCTTATAAAAGTCTGTAATTTCTAATATTTGGTCTGTTTTAGAAAAATAATTAAAAGGTAAACTAATTAATAAATAATTTGAATCCATTTGTGATGCAGATGTTACATTAAAGTAATTTAATATAGTAGGACTAAATGGTATATTAGAATCAATTACTGATGGTAAACTAATTTCAAATGTTCCAATAATTGCATTAAGAGGCATGTTGCCATAAAAATAAGTATTTTCTGTCGTATTTACAGCTGAAATATCTATTTTTAGTTTATTAGATAAATTTAAATAATTCAGATTTATATTATGATTTAATTTAATAAATAAATAAGAATAATTTTGAAACAAGTATAAACCTCCGCTAAGAACATAAGAACTGGCTTGAACATTTTGAATAATTATATTATCATTCTGTAATAAATTATGACCCGGATAACTTATAGTTATTGTTGAAGAATTCTCAGTAAAAGTTAAAGGGTCTTGGGGTAAATAAGCAACATTGGTTGAATAGATATTTTTAGGAATTTTATTTCTAAAGCTACTATCAATATTTACTAAAGAAATTTTATATTCTTCTTTCCTGTAAAATTTTTCATAATCCTCTAATTTTTTGTCTTTAACCATTCTTGTATTATTTTCTTCATTTACTTTATCAATATTAACTTCCATAATTAATTAATATATATTTACTATATATATTAATTATTTTTTATGTAGAATTTAAGGACCGTTACCACCGTTTAATGTTTTAAGTAAAGCAGCAATATTGTCTAATGCTTCTTTAACATTTGTAGGTTGATTAGTCCAACTAGATGAATCACTTGGAGAATAAATTACAGTAGTAGCTTCTCCGGGACCTTCGGGTCCTTGAGGACCTTGAGGACCAACAGGACCCTGAGAACCAGCAGGACCTTGAGAACCAGCAGGACCTTGAGAACCTTGAGAACCAGGAGGACCGGCTGGACCTTGAGATCCAGCTGCTCCGATAGGGCCTTGAGGACCTATATGACCAACAGGACCAACAGGACCAACAGGACCAACAGGACCAACAGGACCAACAGGACCGGTAGGACCAACAGGACCGGGGTTAGAATCATTAGTTGAAGTAGGTATTATTTTAGAAGTGACAGGAGCAGGGGCAACACGAGGTGTTGGTTTTGAACGGATATTTCTATTAATAGGCATTATATTACTATATAAAATATTTTTTCTATAATAATTATTTTCTTCTATTTCTTGATTTTTTAATATTCTTTTGTGGAATAATTCCAGAAACAGTTACAGTAACTATTTTACTAACATAGGGATTAATACTAGACGCAGTTATAATAGCAGTACCATTTGCTAATGAAGTAACAACTCCAGTAGCAGAAACAGTTGCTATATTAGTATTACTAGAAGTCCATTTAATATAACGGTTCAAAGGGGAACTACTAGTAACTTGAATAGTATAAGTTTTTTTACCTAATATACTGATTGAACTAACACCTAATGTAAATTGGTAATTTATTACACTAGCTAAAATATCACCTTTAAAAGAACCAAGCCCTGTACAATTATCATAACCAACTTTTGCAGTATAACTTCCATTAGAACCAGTTACTATATCATTACAACCTATTGAATTTGAACTATAAATAATTGGATTAAAAAGTACATTTACATTTGCAGCTGCTAAATAACCAGCAACTAAAGGAGCTACAATACTAGTTCCTCCAATAATCATTGTAGTACCACCAATTAAATATGAAACTCCAGTATTTGGATCTGCTACTAATGCTACATCAGGAGTATTTCTTTTTAGTCCACTTATATTACTTTGATAAGTTGGTTTTAAAAAGTAACTACTTACTCCACCACCACCAGAATTCCAAGCTACTTCACGAGTTGTATTATCATAAATATGACTAGAACATTTCAAATTTGTTCCACCACAAGCTATTACATAAGGACTAGATGAAGGAAAATCACAATAATTTCCTTTTCCACCTACACCATCATTAGAACCATTATCACCACTTGCAACTGTTACATTAATGTTTCTATTATTTGCAGTTTGTAATAAAGTATTAATAGAATTAAGTAAAACATTTCCAAAATAAATTTCTGGAGCACCCCATGATATAGAAATAACATTTGGTACATAAACAGTATCATTTAAAATAGCATTCATTACTGTATTAAAAGAAACAAAAGAATTTGGAGCAATATATAAAACAATTGTTAATTTTGATGAAGGACAAGCTGCGCCAATTGTTTCAATATCTATAGTATTTTCAATAGTTGATCCTCCATTATTTGGTGAATTTGTTGCTCCTCCGATTGTTTTAATAACAACTTTAGGATGATTTCCAGTAGCAATACCAATAGAACTCCAATAAGTATAAACATCTCCATCAGTTAAATTACCAGATCCGTCAACAGTGCCATATAATCCACCACCAAAAGAAATTACTGATACAACAACATTATTAGTAGTTGGGGCTGGAAATTTATAAATAGAGGTTACTTCATTCATATAAAACCAAGTACGAGTTGCTTTATCTGTTATTGAAATATCATTATTTAATTTTAAATAAGTTTGCATTATATTACCTGAGAAAAAATTGCAAATTTAATTTAAAGAAATAATATTATAAGCTTTCAATGTCAAAAAAAGTTCCTAAAACAGATGTCACCAAATATGATAAAAAAAGTCCAAGAGAACATATTCTTCTTAGACCTGATACATATATTGGAGACATAGAACCAACAACTGAAAAAATGTGGATTTGGAAAGAATCAAAAATTGTAAAGGAAGATATTACTTATACTCCTGGTTTTTTAAAGATATTTGATGAAATTCTAGTGAATGCTCGTGATGCTTCTGTTAATGATAGTAGTTGTGATACAATTAAAGTAGAATACAATAAAGAAGAAGGTTACATCAGTGTTTTTAACAATGGTGATAAAGGTATTCCTATTGAAGAGCATCCTGAGCACAAAGTATTAGTACCTAGTATGATTTTTGGAGAATTGCTAACTAGTTCTAATTATGATGATGATGAGAAAAGAACAACAGGAGGTCGAAATGGGTATGGTTCAAAACTTGTTTCGGTATTCTCAAAAAAGTTTACTGTAGAAATCGTAGATGCTAAAAGGAAAAAGAAATTTATACAAGTTTGGAAAGATAATATGAGTATTGCTGAACCAGCTAAAGTTACTGAAGTGAAAGCAGCTAATCCAAAGTCTTATGTTAAAGTTACATTTGTTCCTGACTTGGAAAAGTTTAAAGTTGATAATCTAGATAATGATCATTATAATTTATTCTATCGTAGAACTATAGATTTAGCCGGTGTTACTGAAGGCAAACTTAAAGTATCTTTTAATGATGAAAAGATTGACGCCAACACTTTTAAAAGTTATATAGATTTATATTATCCTGGTGAAGAAATATTTTATGATATTGATAAGAGATGGGGTGTAGGATGTCTTTATAAACCGGATGCAGGAGGAGAAGTAATTTCTTTTGTAAATGGTATTTCAACTTATAAAGGAGGCACTCACTGTAATCACGTAATTGATAATATTCTTAAAGTTGTTATTAATGACCATATTAAAAAGAAGGATAAAGATATTAAAGTTACTCCCTCTTTACTCAAGGAGAACTTGATATTTTTTATTAATGCTACTATTGAAAATCCTGCTTTTGCTTCTCAAACTAAAGATACTCTAACAACTAAAGTAGAAAAGTTTGGTTCTAAATATGAACCAACTCAAGTATTTTTAAAGAAGATTGCAAAGTGTGGTATTGTAGAACAAATTATTCAATTGATGAAATTTAAAGAAAGTACTAATCTTAAAAAGACTGACGGGAAGAAACAAGTTAAAATTAGTGGTATTCCTAAATTAGATGATGCTAACAAAGCAGGCACTAAAGACTCTTCTAAATGTTGTTTGATATTGACAGAAGGAGATTCAGCTAAAGCTTTTGCAATGGCTGGATTGGGTTTAATTGGTAGAGATTACTTTGGTGTTTTCCCATTGAAAGGTAAACTACTAAATGTTAGAGAAGCTACTACCAAGCAATTATCCGATAATGAAGAAATTAACAACTTGAAACAAATTATTGGATTAAAGCACGGAGTTAATTATGCTGATGAAGCCAACTTTAACCAATTGAGATATGGTAGAATTTTAATATTGACGGATCAAGATGTAGATGGAAGTCACATTAAAGGTTTGTTAATGAACTTTATACATTGTGTCTGGCCTTCCCTAATTAAGAAGACTGGTTTTATTACTTCTCTATCAACTCCAATTGTGAAAGCTACTAAAGGAAAGGATGTGCTAATATTTTATAATTTATCTGAATACGATGAATGGAAAGAGACACCAGAAAGCAATGGATACAAGACTAAGTATTATAAGGGTCTAGGTACTTCAACTTCGGATGAAGCTAAAGAATATTTTGTTGGTTTGGAGGATAAGTTGATTAAGTATTTTTGGAAGAAGACTGAAAGTCTTCAAACTGGCTTAGCCGGGACAAAAACCGAAAGTTTTCAAACTGGCACTAATGCCGGGAAGAAGACTGAAAGTGCTAAAAGAGAAGATGATACTGACGAAGAAAATTTATATAATGAAAATAAAGAAGAAAAAGACTTGGATGAAGATGCCATCACTTTAGCATTTGATAAAACTCGAGCAGATGACCGAAAAGCTTGGCTAATGAATTATAATAAAAATGCAATTTTAAAATATGAAGACAGGAAGGTAGCATATCACGACTTTATTAATTTGGACTTGAAACACTTTTCAAATGATGATAACAGTCGTTCTATTCCTTCTTTGATTGACGGTTTTAAACCTTCTCAAAGAAAGATTTTATATGGCGCGGCATTGAGAGGACTAGATAAAGATGAAGTCAAAGTTGCACAATTAGCTGGTTTTGTTTCCGATAAAGCTGCTTATCACCATGGTGAAGCTTCTTTAATGGGAGCAATTATTGGAATGGCTCAAGATTATGTTGGTGCCAATAATATTAATATTTTAAAACCTAATGGCCAATTCGGATGTAGGTTGCGCGGGGGAAAGGATGCAGCTTCACCCCGTTATATCTGGACAATGTTTGAAGCACTTACATCTAAAATATTTATGAGTATTGATGATCCTATTTTAGAAAAACAAGATGACGATGGATTACCAATTGAACCAGTTAATTATGCGCCTATTATACCTATGTTGTTGGTAAATGGAGCAAAGGGAATTGGTACTGGATTCTCAACTACCATTCCTCAATTTAATCCCAAAGATATTATAACTAATATTAAAAACAAACTTACCAAGAAACAATATGTAAAAATGCACCCTTGGTATAAAGGTTTTGAAGGAGAAGTCAGACCTAAAGATGATAACAGTTATGAAATTTATGGTAAATGGGAAATTAAAGGTGATAGACTAACTATTACTGAATTACCAGTAGGAGAATGGACTTCTGATTATAAAGAGTTCTTGGAAAAGCTATTGGAAGATGAACCTGAAAAGAAGGATGCTAAAAAGAAGGTAGAAAAGAAAAAGAAACCATTCTTGGGATACAATGATAATAATACTGATAAGAAAGTAAATTTTACATTGGACTTTGAACCTGGTTATTTAGGTAAACAGAAAGACTTGGAATCTACATATCGCTTAGTTAGAAAGGTAGCTATTAGTAATATGCACCTTTATAATAAAAATGGTGCAATTCAAAAGTATGACACGATTGAACAAATTATGGATGAATATTTTGATGTCAGATTGGACTTGTATCAAAAAAGAAAGGATTATTTGTTAAATGAACTTGAAAATCAATTAAAGTTGATTAGTTGGAAGGTTAAATTTATATTGTTAATTGTAGAAAAGAAACTAGAAATTAATAATAAAAAGAAGGTAGAAATTGAAGCTGAACTACAAACTAAAAAGTTTCCTAAAATAGATAATAGTTATAACTATCTTTTGACAATGCCTATTTATAACTTGACCAATGAAAAGATAGAAGAGTTAAAGAAACAAAAAAATGAGAAGGAAACTGAATTTAATTCTTTGGTTGAAAAGACTCCTGAAAAATTATGGCTAACTGATTTAGAGAATTTGGAAGAATCATATGACAAATGGTATTTGCTTACTACAAAAAAGAACGAGGTAGCAACCAAAAAACCTGAAGCTAATATTAAAAAAAGTAAAAAATAATTATAAAGAGATTTTTATTTATTAAATAATTATGAGTAAGAAAACTGTATCTATTGTAACTATCTCTCAGTTTAAAAGATTTGATTGTTTAAAGATTTTGGAAGAATTAATCAAGGCACAAACTTATACCGATATTATTGAATGGGTTATTATGGAAGGTAGTCCTGATTATGCTTCAGCTGAAATGAATAGAAATAATATTAAAACATTAACCTATCCCAATATTGTTTATTTAGAATACCAAGAAAATAAAAAGTTGGGTGAATTAAGAAACATTGCAAATAAAGCTTGTAAAGGATATATTACAGTATGTATGGATGATGATGATTACTATCCTCCTACTAGAGTCTCTCACGCTGTTGAAAAACTTGCATCTTCTAAAGCAATGATTGCTGGATGTTCTGGATTATATGTTTTTGATTATTTTTTAGATAAACTTTATAAATTTAATCAATTTGGACCCAATCATTCAACGAATAACTGTATGGCTTGGAGGAAGGATTATATATTAAATAATCAACACGATAATAGTAAAGAAAATGCAGAAGAATCAAGTTTTACTAAAAATTTTAAAGAACCGATGGTTCAATTGGATGCAGAACATACAGTTATTTGTTCTAGCCATGACCAAAATACATTTAATAAAAGAGAATTATTAGTAGGAGGAACAAATAAAATTAATCCTACTTTAAACGAAGTAGATGCAGATTTTTTTAAAAATGGTTCCTATTATAATAGATATAAAAATATTTTTGTAAAAGAATATGATAGTAAATATGATATTGCTTATTTAGCAGGAGGATTTTCAATTAATTGGGACCCTAAAGATATGAGTTTAGGAGGGTCTGAACAAGCTATTGTAAATTTAGCTAGTAACTGGTCTAAAATGGGTAAAAAGGTTGCAGTTTATGGAGAAGTCCCTGATTGTAATTATAATGGTGTAGATTATATTAGTTGGAAAAAATTTCCATATGAAGCAAATCACAATGTTGTAATTTTATGGAGATTATATGGATGGTTTTGTGGATTACCTTTTCCAATTAAAGCTAAAAAAATATGGTCTGATTTTCACGATAATTTTAATCTCCCTGCTTATTTACCTTTGTGGGAAAAGTACGGAAGTAAAATAAACACTTTATTCTTTAAAAGTAATTTTCATAGAGAGGAATTTGAAAAACACTTGAAAGTAAAACTTGCAACAGACAAATATGTTATTATTCCTAATGGGATTAGAGTAAAAGAATTTGCAGAAAATAAAGAAAACGTAATTAAGAATCCTTATAGATTTTGCTACTGTAGTTGTTATATGAGAGGTTTGAAAGAAATCCTACAATATGTATGGCCTATTATTTATAATAATGAACCTAGAGCAGAATTACATATTTATTATGGGATGAACAATATTAAAGATGATAAAGTAATTCAAATGTTTTCATATCTACTTGCTCAACCTGGTGTAATGGATCACGGAAGACAACCAATGGAAATAATTGCCCGAGAAAAACATTTATCTAGCTTTCAATTATATACAACAAATACTCCAATTGAAATTGACTGTATTAGTATTAGAGAAAGTTTAGCAACTGGATGTATTCCTATTATTTCTAATTTCGGTGTATTTAAGGATAGAGAGGGTGTGCATATTGATGTAGAAGAAGGTAATCAAAAAAGTTATCAGGCAATTGCTCTCAAGACATTACAATTAATGCATAATGGTCATAAATTAATTGAGTATAGAGAAAGAATTAAAAAATCTTCATTATTGATTGAATGGAAAGAAATTGCAGAGAGATGGTTAGCTTTAATTTAATTAGCTTTAATTTAGGTTTTAATTATAAAATGTATAAAAATTTATTTTATAATTCAAATTATATAAAATGGCAATAATGGATGGATTAGCTACTTTTGAATTAATCAAAACTGGATTTATGATATTTGTTTTTTTTATGATTACTTGTTTTGTTCTTTATTTTTTTATTACTGATTACAATCAACATTATGAAAATACAACTGGTACTATTATTCAAAATAGAGATTTAAGTGAAATTTTAACCTATACTGTAGGAGGTAAAACATATACACAACAAATTCCTGCTATTATAACTCAAGCAACTCAAAATGCTCCAGCTAGAGCTAGTTATGCTTATCCCGCTGGAACTAATCTTGTGTATTATTCACGTAAAAATCCTAATATTTTTAATGTTGGTACTAATCCTACAACTATGACGGGAATTGGATTAGCAGTATCTGTTGTACTTTTAGTTGGTAGTATTATTTGGTTTTTATTTATGAGATCAAATAGAAATGTTGCCGGTGTTGTTGGTGGTATTGATGTTGCACATGGATTAATAGGAGCTATTAGGAGTTAGAGAAAAATTGACAAACCATAAAAATCTTTGATTTTTTGGTTAGCAATTTTATTTGCAACGCAAATAAAAATTGACCGATTAAAAAAACTTTGTTTTTTTAATTAGCTATTTTTTAACTTTGTTAAAAAATTGACAAAGGGATATTATAATAATTATATTATTAATATAATATGTCTGAAAAACCAAGTATAGAGTTTCAAATTTACGATTGGGTCGAGGACCATTTCATAGAACCAGATGAAGATGGAGATGAAGAGAAGAATAAATACAAAATGGGTCAATATATAATTAATGTCTTTGGTAGAACGATGGAAGGTAAATCTGTTTATGCAAAAGTAACTGATTTCACACCATACTTTTATATTGAACTTCCTCAAGCCTGGTACAGTTACACTGATAAAAAAATTAAACTGAAATTACAAGCTTTGAAAGAGTATTTAACTAGTAAGTTTAATAATAAAATTTGGTTCAAATTTAAATCTACTTTGGTAGATATTGATTATATTAAAGAAGCAAAAAAAGCAGATGGATTTACTAATGATAGTAATTTCAAATTTGCCAGACTAAAATTTAATAATAGTGAAGGTATGAAAAAGTTTTATGTATTTTTTGAAGAGAATGAAGTAGAATTTGATTTTGAAAAACACAAATTTAAAACTTATGAAGCAAATCTTCCTCCAATGTTTAGATGTTTTCATCTTCAAAATATTACTGGTTGTTCTTGGGTTGAAACTTCGGATTATACTCACATTAGAAAGAAATCAATGAAAGAAAGCCACTGTGATATTGAATTAAATATAAATTGGAGAAATTTAAATTATATAAAGAAAGATATTAATGCGCCTTTAAGAATAGCTTCTTTTGATATAGAGTGTTTTTCTCACGATGGACAATTCCCTCAAGCAAATAGAAAACAAGACGCGGTAATTCAAATAGGTATTACTTATACTTATTTAGGTCAATCTGAACCATATAGACAATATATTGGTTGTTTGA
>Ga0209189_1001720_pt1 | contig 16147 bp, 14 predicted proteins | sample C_130820_EF_Meta_FD_187308 | JGI IMG/M metagenome (GOLD analysis project Ga0209189, IMG submission 187308) | Freshwater microbial communities from Lake Croche, Canada to study carbon cycling - C_130820_EF_MetaG (SPAdes) (version 3) | ecosystem: Environmental > Aquatic > Freshwater > Lake... | reverse complement strand
CAGATGTCCGATCACTTCAATTCCACCCGAGGTAAGGTGGTGGACGATTTCAGGGAGGGGGCCCTCCAGTTTAACGGCATCGGCGCCCGCCTCCACGAGTTGCCTTGCGCTCACAAGCGCCTGATCGGGAGTGTCATAGGTGTGCGATGGGAGATCGACGGCCACTGGGGCTCTAGAAACACCCCTGCGAACAGCCTTGAGGTGGTGGATCATCTCCCCCAGTGTCACCTCGACCGTATCCTTTTGACCCAGAACTACCATTCCAAGGGAGTCTCCCACCAGAATCAGATCAATTCCCGATTCGTCGAGGAGTCGGGCGGCGGGGTAGTCGTAGGCGGTCAACCAAGCCTGTTGACCTCCCTTCTTTTTGGAGGATACAAGCGATTCTTTAAGATTCTTAATCATCTCATTTCAAATTAGATAGATTTAGTTTTTATGTATCTGCAATAGATAGTCAGAGCATGTCATTGACCAGCCTGGGAGTCTTAGATCGGGGCGGATTTCAGCCAGGGGGGCCAGCACAAACGCACGCTCAGTAATGCGAGGGTGAGGGAGTGTGAGGTCGGTGTGATGGAGGGTTATGTCATCGCAATAGAGGAGATCAAGATCCAGAGTGCGTGGGTCATTGCGGCCGTGTTGCTTGGGGCGCCCTAAAGAGAACTCAAGGTTCTGAAGTTGCTTCAGCAGCACCAAGGGAGTTAGGGAGGTTTCCAGTTCGACGACACCGTTCAGAAAGCAGGGGCTCCCTGGCGGGCAATCAACGGGTTCGGTCTCGTGAAGGGTGGATGCCAGAAAGGAGCCCCCCTCATGAACGGCTTTGAGATGGCCGATTGCATCCTTCAAAAGTGCGGATCGGTTGCCCAGATTGGAGCCGAGGGCAATGCCGGCGCGCATGATGGGACTAGCTCAAGCCAAGCACATCCTGCATATCATACAGGCCTGCTTGATTCTTCATGGTGTCTCGGGCCCAGAGGGCGGCTCTCAGGGCTCCGCGGGCAAAGGTTTCACGGCTTGAAGCACGGTGAATCAGTTCCAGGCGGTCGCCGGGGGCTGCCAGAAGAACAGTATGGTCTCCGACGACATCGCCGCCGCGCACGGCATGGACACCGACTTCACTTCGGGTACGCTCACCCGGCATGCCGACGCGTCCGTGACGGGTATGCTTCTCGTAATCAAGGTCATAGACCTCATCCAGCACCTCGACAAGGCGGCGAGCGGTTCCGCTGGGAGCATCCTTCTTGAAGCGGTGATGAACCTCGATCACTTCGGCATCATAATCAGGACCAAGGATTTCTGCGGCCTTCTTAGTAAGCCAAAAGAGGGCATTGACCCCAACGCTGTAGTTAGGGGAGAAGATCACGGGAATCTTCTTGGATGCCTCGGAAATCTTCTTCCTGACATCCGAAGAATGCCCCGTGGTTCCAATCACGATAATCTTACGTAATTGAACGCATTTCTCGAGGGCCGGGATGGTGGCGTCGGCGTGGGTGAAGTCGATCACGGCGTCACAGGAGGCGATGGCTTCAAGCGATTCCCCGACGTCGATCGTTCCGGTCAAGTTCAGGAGGGGATTCCCTTTGACGCAGGTGATAAGTGACTGCCCCATTCTTCCTTTGGATCCGTAAATTACTATGTTAAGAGTATTCATGACAATGGAATAGGATTATAGAACTCCTGTGGATTTCAGGGTCTTAAACAAGGCCTCCTTGGTTGATGGAGCCATCTCGCAAAGAGGAAGTCGGACATCATTGCCGCAAACCCCCTTCTCAGCGAGCGCTGTCTTGATCGGAACGGGATTTGGCTCAATGAAGAGATCTCTGAAGAGGGGGTAGTAGTGGGCGTGGATCTCCCGAGCCTTGGCCAGATCTCCCATGAGGAAGTTCTGGACAAGGGCCTGCACTTCGGCCGGTATGATGTTGGAGGCCACGCTGACGACTCCGACCGCTCCGGAAGCCATAAAAGGCAATGTGAGTGAATCATCCCCGGAGAGAATCTGAAAGTCGGCAGGGAGGGCCGCCCTGAGTTGGTTGACCCGCTCGACGCTTCCACCGGCCTCCTTGATGGCCGTGATATTGGGGCGGTCGGCGGCCAGACGGGCTACCACGGAAATGGGGATCTCGATGCCGCAGCGCCCCGGGATGCTGTAAAGGATGATCGGGATGGAGACGGCTTCGGCCGCCCGCTTGAAATGGCGGTAGAGCCCTTCGGGTGAGGGCTTGTTGTAATAAGGAGCCACCAGCAGGGCGGCGTCGGCTCCGAGTTTCTCGGCCTCGATCGTCAGTTCGACGGCCTCGGAGGTGGCATTCGATCCCGTCCCCGCGATGACGAGAACCCGCTTCGCTGCAGCCTTCACGGAGATCTCAATGACGCGCCGATGTTCCGAGTGGCTTAGGGTGGGGGATTCGCCGGTGGTGCCAACGGGGATGATTCCCGAGATGCCCTCTTGGATCTGCGTCTCGATCAGGGCTGTGAGGGCGGCTTCATCAAGCAAGCCATCCTTGAATGGGGTGACCAGTGCTGTGTGGGCTCCTGCAAAAGAGATGGAAGGCATGGATTTCTGAAGTAAAAAATTGAAAAGTTTCGGGAGGAGTCTTGGGATGGCCTAGATGATCACGCTACCTGTGAAGACAAAATCAGCGGGACCCGCGAGGGTCACGGCGATGGGATGTCCGTTTTCCAGCTCAAACCCAACTTCCAAAGTATCTCCACCACGAACCTTTACAGAGATGGGAGAGGTGGTCTTGGTCAGATGATGATGGATTAAGGCTGCAGCAACCACGCCGGTACCACAGGCCAGTGTCTCCTCCTCGACCCCGCGCTCGTAGGTACGAATAGCCAGGGAACCGGAGGGCAGAACTTGGACGAAGTTGGCGTTCGTCCCTGCAGGAGCAAAGCGCTGATGGTGACGGATGGCCCGGCCCAGGGAGACCGCGGGGGTTGATTCAAGTTCCGAGACAAAGGTCACCGCATGAGGCACGCCCGTATTGATCGAATGAACCTCAAGATCGGAGCCTTCGACCCTGAGGGAATGGGCCAGTTGAAGGCTGTGGGGTTCGCTCATGCGTAGACGCACCTGATCTCCGAGCAGTTCGGCGGAAATCGGTCCCGCCATTGTCTGGAAGGACAGTGTTCCTTGGCTCAGGCCGAGCAGGCGGGCGGCGAACCGTGCGAAACAGCGGGCCCCGTTGCCGCACATCTCGGCCTCGCCGCCATCGGCGTTGTAATAACGCATCCGGGGAAGCTCGGGTGAGCCCTCAAGGGCAATCAGGCCGTCAGCCCCGATACCGCGATGCCGGTTGCAGAGGTCAGCGATCTGCCCACGCACCAGAATCAAGGATCCGTCACGGTTATCCACCATGACAAAATCGTTCCCTGCACCATTCATCTTGGTGAATTCCAAAGTCATTGGGCGAAGTATCATGCCAAAGTCAGCAGGATGGAAAGAACGAAGGATTATTCTCCCGCGCCTCCGCGGGAGAATTTAGCCAGGGACCGGTTTGAACAAAGTCAGCGCTTCACGCCGTGCACAGCCTCGGCGATGGGGCGGACGAAGTCGGCAATCTTGACGGGGAGTTCGGGGATATCGCCAATCTCGCCGATCTTGCGGACGATGGCGCTACCCACGACGACTCCATCGGCTAGTTTCGCAACGGTGGCCGCCTGCTCGGGGTTGGAGATGCCGAATCCGACAGCAACAGGCACCTTGGTAAGGGCCCTAATGGCCGCCACGCGCTCGGCGATATCAGCCGAGAGGCTTGTCTGCTCGCCGGTGACTCCTTCACGCGAGACATAGTAGATGAAGCCCTCGGCGGCATCGGTAATCTCCTGGAGACGCTCGGAAGGCGTTGTCGGGGCAATGAGGCGGATGGTCTTGAGGCCCTTGGAGGCGGCAAGCTCGTTGTTGCGGGCGGCTTCCTGAGGAGGGAGATCGAGCAGAAGGAGTCCGTCCACGCCTGCCTCGGCGGCATCCCGCTGAAAGCTCTCGAATCCGTAGATGTAGAGGGGGTTCAGGTAAGCAAAGAGAACGATCGGGATCTGGCTGCTTTTCCGGATCTCGCGAATGAGGTCGAGAATACCGGGCACCGAGGCTCCGGCGGCAATCGCACGTCCGGCGGCGGCTTGGATGGTCGCGCCGTCGGCCAAGGGGTCGGAGAAGGGAATGCCAAGTTCGAGGATATCGACTCCCGAATGTTCCAGCGCGACTGCGACCTTGGCGGAGGCGGCAAGAGTGGGATCGCCGCCGGTGATATAGGCAATCATGGCGGGGCGTCCCTCGGTCTTGAGGTTGGTGAATAGTTGGTCGATCCGGTTCATGCTTGAGTTGGCTTGAGAAAGTTACCGATCAAAGTGCCAAAGTACCTTTGAGACAATCCCTTTGCATCTCTTCTCCCAGCATTTCAATAACTACAGATAATGTATGTCATGAATAATTAAAGATAGAGAATGATAAGGGCTTAGGGTATCCTACCTTGATGCAGGTCTTCGCAGAATCTCAATCTCTGCAACCATGGAGTCGGCTCCGTCTGCAGTTCCGGTCTGTTCAGGGCCGTGATAGACAAAGCCGTCCTTCTCGGCGGCAACCTGAAGGCTTCCCGAAAGATCGGGCCAGTCATGACTTGCTAAGATCACCACGATCCGGATCTTATCGGCATCGATCGCCTCAACGAATTGATGGTTTTTATCCCGAAGGATCCGGTGGACGGAATCGGAGGCGATCTTCGTGGAGGGTGCAGATGTCTCGATCTGAACCCTATGAATCCTCGATTGAAGTTTGGGAATGCTGATTGCCGCCGCCGCGATCTTTTCGACCCTTTCCCTGAGAGAGAATTTTGTTTCATTGGGTTGAAGGGATCCCGTCGAATCCTCTTCCCTCGGAGGGAGTTTCGACCCCCGCCTCTTGAAGTGATCCCATCCCGCTTTCTGGATGGCCAGACCGATCGCTAACACCGGCACCATGAGGAGGCCAATGAGAAGTATGATCAGTAGCCAGAGCCAGAGCCTTCTATGGAAAGAAGCTCCCTTTTGGCGGTCGCTCATGATGACAGCTTTGTTCCATCAAAGCCGCGATGCAAGGCCTAATCCGACCGATCTCATCGGGATTGACCCTGCTACCGCCCTCAACGATATTCACCGACTTGCCCATGTCCGTCTCGAACATACGTAATTTCTGCATCATCGCCCATATAGACCATGGGAAGACCACCCTTTCCGACAGGTTGCTCGAGGTCACCAACACCATCGCCAACCGCGACAAGCAGGAGCAGGTCCTGGACTCCATGGATCTGGAGCGTGAGCGCGGCATCACGATCAAGTCGCACCCGGTCACGATGCAGTACCGGGCCAAGGATGGTCAGGAGTACACCCTCAATCTCATGGACACCCCGGGCCATGTCGACTTCACCTACGAAGTCTCCCGGAGTCTTGCCGCCTGCGAAGGTGCCATTTTGATCGTTGATGCGGCTCAGGGCGTCGAGGCCCAGACCATGGCCAACATCCACCTGGCAAACAAACAGGAACTCTCGATCATCCCGGTGATCAACAAGATCGACCTTCCGAACGCCGATCTCCCCACGGTCAAGAAACAGCTTGAGGATCTGCTGGCGATCCCCGCCGAGGAGGCCATCCCCGCCAGCGCCAAGGCCGGCATCGGCATCGAGGAGATCCTAGAGGCGGTTGTCGAGCGCATTCCCCCACCCTCCGCGGGTGACGGCGTGCTTCGGGCCCTCGTCTTCGATTCCCTCTTCGACACCTACCGGGGCGTGGTCAGCTATGTGCGAGTCTTCTCGGGCGAAATCAGGCCGGGAACTCAGGTTCGCCTCATGTCGACCAATCAGGCCTACGAGGTGAAGGAAGTCGGGATCTTCACCCCCAAGATGACGGCGACGCAGTCGATGGGCCCGGGTGATGTCGGCTACTTCATCGGCAACATCAAGACCACCGCCGAGATCAAGATCGGCGACACCCTCACCGACTCCAAGAAACCCGCTACCGAGCCCCTTCCCGGATTCAAGGAAGTCCAGCCGATGGTCTTCAGCGGGATCTACCCGATCAACACGGCCGACTTCGAGCAACTCAAGACCGCCATGGGAAAACTCCAGATCAACGATGCCGCCTTCAACTACATGCCGGAGAGTTCGGTCGCCCTCGGTTTCGGTTTCCGTTGCGGCTTCCTCGGACTCCTCCACATGGAGATCATTGTGGAGAGGTTGCGCCGCGAGTACGACATGGACATCATCGCCACCTACCCGAGCGTTGTCTACGAGGTGGTGAAGACCAACGGCGAGGTCCTCATGGTCGACAATCCAGCCAATCTACCCGACATGAGTGTCGTCGAGGAGATCCGCGAACCGGTCGTGAAGTGCTTCGTGATGATCCCGAACGAAAACATCGGCGACATCATGCAGATCATGATGGATAAGCGTGGTGTCGTGGAGAGCACCGACTCGATCGACACCAAGCGTGTCATGATCACCGCCGTCCTCCCGCTGAACGAGATCCTCGTCGATTTCCACGACAAGATCAAATCGGTCACCCGCGGCTACGGATCGCTCGATTACGAACCCGCCGGATACCGCGCCGACCGCCTCGTCAAACTGGAAATGCTCGTCAACGGCGAACCCGTCGACGCCTTCTCCAGCATCGTCCATCGCGATAAGGCGGAGGGACGCGGACGCTCCCTTGCGGCAAAGCTCAAGGAGGTCATCCCCACCCAGCTCTACCAAGTTTCCATCCAGGCCGCCGTCGGCGGCAAGATCGTGGCCCGGGAGAATGTCAGCGCCATGCGCAAGAACGTTACCGCAAAGTGCTACGGCGGCGACATCACCCGCAAGCGCAAGCTTCTGGAGAAGCAGAAAGAGGGAAAGAAGCGCATGAAGGCGATCGGTCAGGTCAATATCCCTCAGGAAGCATTCATCGAAGTTCTCAAGACAAACTGACGTTTTCCTTGAACAGTGTGCTCCATTGCCGCCTCATCGCTTCCTTGCAGGCAATGCACCGAGGTGAGGTTTGCTCAAAGAATGGCTCTGCAGGAGGGCTTGCAAGGGAAGATCCTTCACCCGGCCCAACCCCGACTCATACCTCCGAGATTCCGCTTTCTCTTCCAGGTTTCAGGGTTTCGGATTTCATCCTGCTCGCCAATCCTGCATGCTTTAGGGAACCCCGCATGACATCCCGGATTCCCCTCACCGCAACCCTCCTCCTGATCCTAGGGGTCGCAAACCTTGGCGGGATGAGCGCGGATCACGATGACCGATCCCCCACGGTCGCTGGATCAAATCCGGTTCTCTCGATGAACCTGATCGGCTTCGATGCAGCCACCGGCGATCTCAAGGCTCGGCATAATCTCCGGCTCCCCTCATCCGAGATCACATCGGGCGAGTCCCCGAGACAGAACCACTACCTTGTTGATCCCTACAACATCCAGAGTCCCACGCTTCTAACAATCAAGGCCGATGTCCCCTACTCGATCTACGATAACTTTCTGAACAGCATCTATCAGGTCGATGATGCCGGCTCTCAATTCCTCTACCCCTTCGACACACACCGCGCCCGAATCCGACTCTTCGTGACCCGGGAGGAAGTCATCGATGCGGATGGAAGACTGCTCCGGAACCGCCGGGCCTTTCAACTCGAAAGCCATGTCCCAACTTTCGAGGGCTACGAGATCCGCATCACTCCAACCCCGGAAAACTCACCCACAATGCTGGACATGGACATTGTTCTGAAGCGCACGCTGCCCATCCGATGCTACTCTGTCTTCATCGCCCTCCTGATGCTCCTGATCTCTATTTCGGTCTTTCGGATGGCACTCATGCGGAAGAATGCAACGACTGCACCTGAAATGGGGGAAATGGCCTTCTGCGCCGCCCTTCTCTTTGCTTTCCCCGCGATCCGAAACGCCCAACCCTTTGTCCCGCCGATGGGTGTCCTAAGCGACTATCTTGGCTTCTTCTGGGCGGAATCCATCGTCGCCATCTCGCTGATCATCAAGTTACACATGTGGCTCCGCAGGAAGAAGCACGACTAGAGTTGTTTAGTTAACGATGCAGCCTTCAATTTGCGGTCGCCATCGTGCTCGCTTCGGCGGGCGTGCTTCAAGCACGACACATTCAGCCCTCCGACGCCATCGCCAAACTGGCATTGCCCCTCCAGATCCGATAGCGGACTTCGACTCCTTGCGGAACATACACCACCAGTGGCAAACGGCTGTTGTAGCGGTGAAACCGAAGCTCTCCTCCGAGCGTGATAAAGCGGTCGACTTTCGGGGCCGCGGGATCCACAGCCATAAGGGTTCCGGCCATGGGGCCCAAGGACTTCAGGATGAAATACTCATACCCCCATCCCGCCACCGTTTCTTGCTCCAAGCATCCCCCGAAGACATAGCGGTTGTCGGGATCGAGTTTCAAGGTCCTGCCAACGAGGAGTTCCACCTTGAGAAGGTCTTCGTCCTGCCGATGCGGCAGGACGATGGCAAAACGTCTCATCCCCTCGCCTGCCGGAGGGAATGCCTTGAGTTCCTTGTCACGGTCTGAATGGAGTTCTCCCGCAACAAGACTGCAGGCTGTGAATGCCAACATTAGCAAGAAGCGCCCGCAATCGCTCGATCCGAAGGAAACAACTCCCGCGGCCTTTCCTAAGTGGGGTTGCCCGGGCGTCGCTACGTATCCGTTATGGAGATGGTCTCTGGTTTTCATCTGATGGCATGTGCCGGAGGGGGGGAGTGAGTCGGTTTGACGGGATCCATGCGCGCGATCCAGTTCAGGAGAAGGCTACGCTGGGAGGCTGTGGTGAACTTCACGAGTCCCTGTCTCAGGAGCGAGGCTCCGCGCAGGGGATCCCCCTGCTTCTCAATAGCCCGCGCTAGTTCCAGAAGAATTCGGAACTGGACGGGGGGATTTTTGGACAGGGCCGCGGCTTCCTTGAAGCTGGATTCGGCGGCAGAAAGCATGCCGGCGTCCATCTGGGCGGTTCCAAGGGCCTCGATGTAGAGACTCTGTCCTCCTTGGCGAGCGCGTGCCACAAGGTCGCCAGCCGAATCAAGGACATTGCCGTTATGGGAGAGAACGATCCTCCGGTAATCGGTCCAGACGCTCTTCAATGGAGAGGCGGACTCCGACTCGGCAAAGCAGGCGTAGGGTCGATAGAGAGGATCACCGACCAGCACACTCATCCAGGAGAGGACTGGCTGCGCGGAGTAGTAGCTCTCGGCGAGATTTTCCCCTGAGAGAAGAGCTGAGGCCATGGTGCCGAATTCGGTCGTAAAGGAGAGATAAGGTTCATAGACATTCCCGACGGAGGCACTGGCACCATGCAGGATGAGGGGGGTGGTCCACCCCTTGAGCGGATCATGGAGGGTAACGGCGCTGAAGGAATGGAGGTGGGCCGCGACCGCTCCGGGTACGAAATGGAAGAAAGGATCGGCAAAGGGTCCGTCGATGCCCTCAGAGTACCAGCCGTAGTAGCCAGCCGCATCGGTGATGGGAAACCCCCGCTGAAAAGTATCGGGAAGGTCGTCGCTGATCACGGGAATGCCATGTCGGCGCATGGCATCACCGGCCTCCCTGATCCACTTGTCACCCTCCACATACCCCTTCGATTTGATGGATCTCAGATCGATGTATCCCCACCCCCAGAGGCCTTCCTTCTCGGCCTTTAGGCCGTTAAGGATCATGATCTTCACGGCGTCAGTGGTGGGCGCATCGAGGCGAGAGAGAAAGAGAAGCCACGGAGGCGGCTGGGGATTGAAGACGGATCGGGCGGCATTGTTGCACACGGGGTTGTTCAGCACGCCCGAAATCTGGGGAGAGAAGAGGCCCAACACCGAGAGTTCAGAGTCAACCGAGGCTGCGTTGACACTTCCGACCGGTGCAGGCTGGATCTTGGAGTCTCCCGGATAGTCGCCGCACTCCTTGATCTTGAGCGGAATGCCACGGATCAGAACGGCATACCTGACCCGCGTCGCAATGACAATGGGTCTGTTCATCATGTCCCGGGTGATGATCCAGTACCCGCGATTGGCAAAGATGCGGCGAAGAGGCGCTGCCAGCAAGGCATCATAATCACTCCGGGAGATCTCCTCAGTCGTCGGAGCGGCAAGGGGAATCTTCCGCGTGGGGTCGATCCCCCTTGCAGTGCAGTAAAAATCTGCCAGTCCCTTCGCCTCAGGCTCGTTCACGTTGTAGATCACCACCGTGGCGGCGGCATCTTCCGCAGACGTGGACGCATGCAGGGAGATCCCGGCAAGGAGAAGGAACGCCAGAAGTGCTTGCTTCATCACCCGCCCACGTTGATGTTGAGGCCGTCGTAAGCCAAGTGACATCTCTCGGGAAGCATTGTCTCCTTTGCCGCATGTGAGACCTCATGACAGAGGTGGATCAGGTAGGTTTTTCCCGGAGAGACGGCAAGTGAAGCCTCCAGGGCCTGCTGGAAGTTCATGTGGGTGGGATGAGGTCTCTCCCTCAGCGCATCGAGCACGAGAATCTCAACGCCATGGGCTGCTTCCACCGCCTCGCCCGGCAATCCAGAACAATCCGTGAAATAGGCGAGCAGTTTCCTGCCGCCCCGGTGCAAGACGAAACCCGTGGTCGTGAACTTCCCATGCGGAAGGTCGACGGGCACCACGGTGGTGTCGCCGAGTTGGAACGGGCCCGAGATTTCCTCTGGGGCCAGACGGAGGTAGTTCTTCCAAGGTTGGGGATCGTCGAATGCGTAGCGGAATGTGTTCCTGAGTCCTTCCATCGTAGCCGGGGAGGCAAAGACCGGCATCTTCCGATCCTCCATCTCACAGAAGCGTCTCATGTCGTCGAAACCCATGATGTGATCGGTATGGGCGTGAGTGAAGAGAGCGGCATCAAGACGGGTAATCCTTTCACGCAGGCACTGGATCCGGAAATCCGGCGCCGTATCGATCACGAAGTGCCGTTCGGGTGTCCTTACCAGAAGGGAGGTGCGCGTGCGATGGTCGCGGGGATCGGCGGAGCGGCAGACCGCGCAGTCACAGCCGATGACCGGCACCCCTTGGGAAGTCCCGGTACCGAGAAAAGTCAGATCCAACGACGGCATGGGGAAAAAAGCTAACGTTGAAAAGTGAAAAGTGAAAGACGGGAAAGTCCATCCAACGGGGATATCGGCTCCATAACTGAACGCTTCAACTCCCCGCTCCCCGATGTCATAATCCCCTCCATGTCGGCAATGCTCCGATCCCTTCGTATCCGCAATCTGGCCCTTGTCGAGGAGCTGGGGTGGGAACTTCCCCCAGGATTCACGGCGGTCACCGGGGAGACAGGTGCGGGCAAGTCGGTGATCCTCGGCGCCTTGAAGTTTCTTCTCGGTGAACGTGCCGACCGCTCCGTTGTTCGAACCGGCGCCTCCAGTGCAGGGATCGAGGCCGTCTTTTCATTGGGGGATACACGCGACATCGACGCCCTGCTTGAGGAATCTGGCGTTGATGCCTGCCAGGATGGCGAGCTTATCCTCAAGCGGACCATAGCCGCGGAGGGGGGCGGTGGCGGAGGGAGGCAATTCATCAACGGCAGCCCCTGTAATCTCTCCGCACTCAGGGAGCTGGGCACTCGTCTTGTCGACCTCCACGGCCCCCACGACCACCAATCACTCTTCTCTCGTCGCGAGCAAACCCTTCTCCTGGACCGCTTCAGCGAGGCCCTTCCCGAACGGGAATCCTATGTTGCCATCCGTGCCGAAGTGTCTGCGCTTCGCCGCGAACTTGAGGAACTCGAAGCCACGCGCGGCGGGGTGGAACGCGAGGACCAATTGCGGCAGGAAGTCGACGAGATCAATTCGGCAAACCTTGTAGAGGGAGAGGAGGAAGCACTTACCGCCCGGTACAAGGCCGCATCCAACAGTCGTCGTTTGATCGAGTTTGCCGCTTCGGCCGTGCTCCGACTGGAAAACGAAGAGAATGGTGCCGTCCTCGCGATCACCGAGGCCGCCCGCCTTTTAAAGGATCTCGGAAGGCACGACGAGCGCGCTACCTCCTTCCTTGAAGCCATCGAACGGATCTCCTCCGATTTCGATGCACTCCTCGGGGATCTGCGCGACTATGCGGAGACGATCGAGGTCGACGCCGCAGAACTTCAGCAACTTGAGGAACGGGTCAATCTCCTCGCCGTCCTCCGGCGCAAATACGGCCCGCGTCTTTCCGATGTCATCTCGCGCGGCGAGGAATCGGCCAAACAGCTGGATCGCCTTGCCGTGATGGCCGATCTCAGGGCGGCCGCTGCAAAAAAGTTGGAGGAAACAACGGGTAAACTCCTTGCCGCTGCCGCGAAACTTGGGGCCAAACGCCGCGAGGGCTCGAAGACATTGGCCAATAGAGTCGTTGCGGAACTCTCGGATCTGGGATTCAAGCAGGCCGGATTTGAAATTCAGCTTGATCCGCAGGAAGAGTCGGGGCCCGACGGTGCCGAGATTGCGGAATTCCGTTTTGCCCCGAACCCCGGCGAGTCCATTCAACCGCTTCGCTCGATCGCTTCCAGTGGCGAAATCTCCCGGGTCATGCTGGCGCTCAAGACCGCTCTGGCCGCTCAGGACAGGATTCCCCTGCTGGTCTTCGACGAGATCGACGCGAATGTCGGGGGTGAGATCGCGACCCGTGTCGCCGGAAAGATGAGGGAGTTGGGAACGGGCCATCAGGTGCTCTGCATCACTCACCTTCCGCAGGTGGCTGCGGCAGCCTCGTCCCAATTCATGGTGATGAAATCCGTCAGGGAGGGGCGCACGGAAACCACCCTCTCACCCGTTGAGGGAGAGGCCCGCGTTTCCGAGATCGCGCGCATGCTGGGTGGTGCAAGCGAATCGGCCAATGCCCATGCAAGAACACTCCTTACTCCGGGGGTATCCTCATCGCTCTCTAGATCCGCAAGACGTTCCCCGGGGTGATCCGACAATGACCCTGTATTTTCTCAAGGAGGAGACCCCCGGGACCTCCCCAAAAATCCCTGAAACGAAGCCGCGATCCATGCGACATTGGGGACTCTTTGCCAGCATCGTCGCAATCCTTGTGTCGGCCCTGATTCAGGGAGCCGGTTTTTTTCTGCCGATGGAAAGCCTATTGCCCGGCATGCTGGGAATCCAGCCTCCGCCCAAGTCACGAACCGTACTTCTCGCCGTTGACACATCCACTGATGGAACAATCAACCCGATGGATGAGGCTTTGGTTCTCAGGGGGCTTGCCATCCTTCACCCCTCGCTGATCATCATGGCCGCAGAAACGGAGGCCTCCGGCGGTGATTCCCAGCGCCTGATCGACATCGGGAAAGCCCGCCTGCGGGAACAAGGAATTTCGCTGATTGAGGGAACGTCGCCCGCCGCTCACATTCTTTGGCGTCCGGTCTCCCTGTGCCGTTACACGCCACCCATCCGCTCCGGATCCGGGAAATCGCTTCCCCTGCTCGAGGGGATGGCTCCTCCGGAAGGAACCTGCCGATGGCTTCCCTCACCCCCGTCCTCTTCACCCGGAAAACTCCCCCTGCTCGCGCGAACCGCAGCGGGCGGGATCGTCGCCTCCATATGGTGGGAGGGACTCCTCCATGGGCGATCCACAACCCCTGTCTCGCTCCTCGACGACCGTCTTCTGATTCTACCAAACAACGCGCTGCTACTCATGGAAGGTGGCCGAACATCCCCCGGTTGCGTTTCCGATGCCGTTGAGACCTATTCCACGGACGATTTCCTGCTCCGGATGGAGGAGCGAGAGAGAGGCACCTCCCAAGCTGACTTTGACGCGGTATGGGAGAGGTCCGTCGTGGTGGTCGGTCCACCGTCACTCGAAGGAAATGTGGCGGCCATGTCGGCACTCCGGAAAATGACGAGCTGGGGTGGCATTTCCCTGACCTGGCAGTTCCTGATCACCGCCGCCCTGATCGCGTGCGTCTGGGTTCTCCATGTTCTGCCGCGCAAAACGGCGCTACTCATGACCCTTGCACTCCTTCTTGGTGGAATTGGCACCGGTTGGTGGTGCATCAGACGGGGGATCCTTCCCCCGCTTCTTCCGTGGCTTGCCGGCGTGACGGTTGCCTTGGGCGCGACACGGATGAAGCGACGATAGATGGGCTTTTGGCTAGGTTTTTTCCACAAGATAATAGATGACGGAGGGAAGGAGCGTGATCCGCTCCGCAGTGCCCGCGCGGCGGATTGGGACGCCGTTCGGATCCAGAGCCGTGACCTCAAGGGTCGCCGCATCCCGCCGCTTGAATGAAATCGTGCCAGAAAAAGAGCGCACTTCCACGGGTGCCGTTCCGGCATCCTTGATCGTGTGTTTCGGCGCCCCCTCCACCGAGAAGCCATGGTTTTTCTCCTCGCTCATGACCTGGATCAGGATCTTTTTTGACGTGGAGAGGGGATTGCCGTCCATCGAGACCGCCCAGGCGACCCCGAAATCCAGCCCCCATTCGATTGTCAGATCGGGCAGGTCAACCGGTCCTGAAGACTTAAGAAATCCGGAGGCTCCCTGCGATTGCGGTGTCTTGAGAAGAAAAAGGCCTTGCCGGTGACGCCACTCGATTTCCCTGTTAGCCCCGAAAAGCACGTTGTCGTCGGGCTCGAACGTCTTCAGGTCGGCGCCGTGGAACTCGGCGGGCTCTTCGGTGAAGGAGGCGTCAACTTTTCCCGCCGCAAAGTACCGGAGGTCGATCAGACCGGTTGATCCCGGGCCCTTCGCCTCGTTGCTGCGGTTCGGATCCCCGGAAGAGGGGTCGGTGAAGGGATTCCCCTTCAGGTCTTTCATCTCCTCGACATTGATGCTGGCGGACGCGACCACGTCCGCCTCACGGATCATACCGCGCCGGAGCGTGAGTGCCATGGCGGGAAACTGGGCGAGATCTGCGGGTGTCTGCAGGGGGTAGGTCGAATTGAGTTTCAGAATCCAGCCGGGGGTGCTTTCTACCTCGAAGAAAACCGGGGCATTCACCCCGGACTGGCCGAAGAGAGCCCCGGTGACAAGGGGAGCCTCGGTCCGGTAGGCGTTGAATCCGGTGTAGGCGTATTCCGAGACCATACGCGGTTTCCCGTCGATCCGCATGGGAAGGAAGGGAACGTCGAGCAGGGGCTTTTTTTCCGGATCCTCGGGATCCCAGCGAGAAAGGGAACGGTCGGCATACATGTCCCCCGAAGTCATCAAGAACGCCCCCGTCGTCCTCTTCTCCCATGTACCGACATAGCCGTGGTGATCGTAAAAATCCGCGCCGGCCTGCGTCCATTTGTCCAGCGCCCCGAGAACAGGCGTGCATGCGGTTCGCCAGTTCGAACCGCAGATGGGGGCCCTCACCCCGATCTCTTTCCTGAGAAAGCGGTATTGGTTGTCAAAGAAAGAGCGCTGGACCTCGGAAAGAAAACGCGCCGTGTCGCGGTCGCGACGGTTTCTCCTGCGAAACATATCGAAGAGCGGGACGAAGCCGGCGCGTCGTTCGGAAATGCTGTCGCGTGGGTGCCTGCAATCCCAGGCCTCAAAGGCCTTTTCGAGGGAACCGTATTTTTCGAGCAACCATTCCCCGAAGCGCTTCTCGAGTGGCTCGATCTGGGCCAGAGGGATGTTTTTGTAATCGAAGGTCCAGAAGAACAACGAATCCTCGTTAAGGATCTCCAACCCCATGACCGCCGGGTCATCCTTGAGCGCCGTTCCGGTGCGGGGGTTGACCCTTTCGAGGAGCGCGCGCCACCACTCACGGTACATGGCCTCCCAGGCCGGATTGTAGAAATGGATCGCGAAGGGCGGCCTGCCCTTCTGATAACCCGGAAACGCCCGGTTTTCCGAGGGATCGAACCAGTGCTGGAAATAAACCGAGATATGCGTGTAAATGCCCTCCGCCTTGAGCGCCGCTACCAGTCGCTGGAGATTGTCGATCCGGCGGGGATCCACCGCGCCAGCATCCGGACCGGAAGTCACGCAGAGGGGGCCGTGGAAACGGACGAGGTTGATCCCCTTTCGGGCCAGGAATTTCGCGAGACGGGCAAGTTGCGCGTCATCCATTGCGGAGACATCGGGTTCGCAGCAGGCTCCCACAAACCGGATCGGCTTGCCATCCTGCATGAAATTGCCGTCTTTGACGCTTATGAAACCGTGTTCGCCGGCAAATTTCTCATTGAGACAACGCAGGTCGATCGGGCTCGGTTCAAGCGAGGTTTCCTCATT
>Ga0209189_1001719_pt1 | contig 16148 bp, 12 predicted proteins | sample C_130820_EF_Meta_FD_187308 | JGI IMG/M metagenome (GOLD analysis project Ga0209189, IMG submission 187308) | Freshwater microbial communities from Lake Croche, Canada to study carbon cycling - C_130820_EF_MetaG (SPAdes) (version 3) | ecosystem: Environmental > Aquatic > Freshwater > Lake... | reverse complement strand
AATTGGAGTTCCGGGTCTGGTAAGCCGCGGTCGTTCGCGGAGCCAGGCCAGATAATCGAGAAGTTCGAGGCTGGTGCCGAGCACGGTGCGGCGGGCCACGATCATGTCGACATGACGAGACACCGACCGCAGTCCTGAGTCGGCGGCTGCAATCAGCGGCCGACTGCCTTGGGAATCACACGTCCGCACCCGTCGCACCCGCTCAGCGAGATTCTCGACGTCTTTCTCCGCCAGACCGCTACCCATGTCCCAGAACAGCACCCTGTCCCAGCGGGCCGAAAAGCTGGGAAGCGAGTCAACATTGCGGATGTCGATATCGGGCAGATCGGGAGGCGGAGAGATCAGCCAGATGCCAGACCGCTGCGCCTCGGCGAGCAGATCCGCGGTCGCTGGCGCTGACAGCCGCACGCAGTTGAAACCGAGTCGTGCGATCGCCTGCAGTGGCTCACCGTTGTGATCGAGGCTGCGGGGAAAGAATGGCAGGCCATCCACCTCCAGAACGCCCCGCGTGAGCGCGGCCTTTGGAGCAGCCACTGTCTGCGGTGGTGCTGCCGCCTCGGCGAACGCTGCCAATTTCACCGCGGAGTCACCCGATGCACTTTCCTTGGCGACTGCCGGACCACCGTTGACCACGGCCGAGATCACGCCCTGCACACGCAGGTCGTCGATGGAGACTTCGTAATGGCCGGGGGCGGAGTAGAGTTCGAGAATGACGTGAGTCACAACGGCGCCCGTGAGGCTGCTTGCCGAACCGTGCTGGGCACGGAGCGCAGAAAGTTGTCGCTCGAGGCCGACCACGATGTCACCCACCTCCAGTAACTCCCATCGGTCCGGTTGGCGGGAGGACGTCCCCTGCACCACGACGTCGATCGGTCGGCCCGTCTGCCGGGAGAGAACATTGGGCAGCATGATTCGCACGCCCAACCGGACCGCCGAGCGATTGGCCCGCACCCAGACGGAGGCCTGGAGTTCATCAATCACTGCCGCGCTGCCAAGCGGAAACTGAAGCCGCAACGTCGAACCGGCGGTGGCATCCAGAACAATGCGCTCACCGGATGCACCCCGGTGGGCCGCAGCGGGCGTGATGGTGTGGCTGACCAGACGCGGGCTGCAGTCTGCATCGACAAGCGACCAGACAGTCCGCCCGCCCTCGGCTCCCTCCTCGACCTCGGCTGCGAGGCCCCCGACAGCGTTCATGAGAAGCCCGAGGAACAGGCTGCACCAGGCCGCCAGGAGGGCATGACGGCCTGGCAACGGTGGCAGCGCAGACAGACCGGGCATGGAATTTCCAACGGTGTCCATTGCCTCTCCGCCGCGTCGGGATGCGAGCGGAGAGGCAGGAATCAGGGGCGGGTTTGTACCAGCCGGGCTACGGAAGGCTCCAGAGCGATCCCTTCGCACCGGCTCGGCAGGAACCCTGGCTCGACGGCAGCCCAGGCTTCCCCTCGCCCGGTTGCTCGGCTCCTCATGCCGGTTGTGTCGGCCCTGCCGGCAAATCGGGATCATCCACAGAAACGGCAGCGATTTTCGGGGATTTGACGGCTGAGATCGGCGACACTTCCATGAACCTTCGGTTAGGATATTCGTAGAAGGTTCTCTGAGTGAGCCGACTTCAGCTGGCTCGTCATCGTTTAAAGCTCTCCGATGACCTGACCTCAGCCCTACCTGCCCAGTCCGCCCAGCATACCAAAACCCGCCTTTGTTGTCCCGCCAGGTGCCCGCCCCTTATGAAGCCGTCGACGGCTGATGAACTCGCGCACCTGTTGGAACAGTTCGACATCGTGCACGCGGTACAACTCGAGCCTGTCTGGAGTGATCTGGGCGGGCACAATGTGCCTGTCGCAGAATTCGGGAACGCGTGTGTCCGCCGCGAGCTCTTGACGGGCTTTCAGCTCGATCGGCTTCTGCGCGGCGAATCGAACGGACTCTTCTACGGTCGGGCGAGGGTCCTCTATCAGGTGGGCGCCGGATCCTTCTCCAGGGTGTACCGGGCAATCCATGCCGACAACGGCAATATTCTCGCCGTCAAGGTGTTGCGGAGCCGCTACAGCTCCGATGCAGAAAAGTGCCAGTCGTTCCAGAGCGAGGGGGAGATGGGCCGGCTGCTACGGCATCCCAACATCGTCGCCATCGAGGACGTCGGCCGGGAATACAACTCCAGCTACATCACCATGGAGTTCGTCGAGGGTCAGACGCTCCGTGAGTTGGTGCGGGTTCGCGGAGCGATTGACCTGCCACGGGCTCTGGGGTTCATTCTCCAACTGGTGGAAGGTCTCGAATATGCCCATCGCAACGGCGTGACCCACCGCGACATCAAGGCTTCCAACGTTCTCATCTCCTTTACGGGACAGGCGAAGCTCGTCGACTTCGGGCTCGCGGGCGTCGATACGACCGCCAACAAGGCACTCCGCCGCGCGGGGCAGCCACGGACCGTCGACTACGCGACGCTTGAGACCATCGGCAAGGTCAAGGATGACAGCATTCGTAGCGACATCTATTTCCTCGGCACCGTCGCCTACCTGGCGCTGTGCGGCATGTCAGCGCTCACGGAATCACGGGATCGCGCCGTCCGCACCGATCCCAGGCGGTTCACGGGCGTCGAATCGCTGGCGTGGAGGGCGCCGGACCTGCCCCGTGATGTCGTCGACTTGGTCACGCGGATGATGCACCTCAATCCTGAGGATCGCTTTCAGACAGCATCTGAAGTGCGACGGGCCCTCGAGCCTTTGGTGGCAAAATATTCGACGGGTGACCCCGCGGCCCCTTCGGGCAGTGCCGGGAATCCGGCTGTTCGCACAAAAGCGGCCGACGCCAAGGCGGCTCCCGCACAAGAAGCCGTGAAGGGCACGCTCATGCTGGCGGAGGCCTCTCCACAGGAGCAGGCCGAACTACGGACTTTTTTCAAGAACCTGGGCTACAAGGTGCTGATGACGGAGAACCTTCAGCGGGCGCTGGACCGTTGTTCGGCGATACCGCGAGCCGCCGACTGCCTCGTGATCAGCGCGACGGCGTTCGGTGATTCGGGTGTGGAAGCGTTCAACAAACTGCCACAGGATCCGTTTCTCAGAGACCTCCCGGCCGTGCTGCTTGTCGATCCCGCGCAAGGGGATGTGGCGGATCACGTTCAGGAGGATGGCCGTCGTCGCATGGTTCGCGTGCCGTTGAAGACAGCTGAATTGACCGAAGTGCTCACATCCCTGCTCGGCCAGACCTAGCCGCGGTATTACCGCCGGGCACGATGTCCGGCCCACGCCAGCGACCTGCGGTCGCCAAGCGGCTATCTCAGGAGAGTTTAGTGCGGGCCAGGATGGCCATGTTTCGCGTGTAATCAGATGTAGTACATCGGCTCATTGATGGCGCGGGAGCGTTCCACCAAGTCGGCGAATGTGATGCTCTGCAGGGCTGCAGTCTCCGCCCGGGCGGCCTGACGCCAGGCGTCGAGCAGCACCGTAACCGTCCGCGATCGGCCCGCGAGGTCGGCCGTGACGGCCGTCAGAAGTTCATCGGGCCCCTCGATCACCCGAAACACATCTTCCAGCGTGATCTCAGCGGGCGCGCGAGCCAATTGGTAGCCACCCGCGGCGCCGCGGGTGCTGACGACGATCCCCGATCCCTTCAGTTGCAGCAGGATCTGCACGAGAAATCGTGCAGGCACGCCATGCGCCGCGCAGATGGAGCGGATCCGCACCGGCTCGCCGGAGGTCCACTGCCTCGCCAACTCGAGCACGGCGATCGCGGCGTATTCGGTCTTTGCGGAGAGTCTCATTCCGGCCCTTTGCAAGCCCCGGGAAATTCACGGGCAATCCGGTTGGAAGTCAATGATCGCGGGAATGCAGGCCGCACTCGGTCTTGGCCGTACCGCTCCAGCGGCCAGCCCGTTCATCCTCGCCAAAGGTGATGGCCCGGGTGCAAGGCCAGCAGCCGATGGAGATGTAGCCCTGATCGTGCAGCGGGTTGTAAGGAATGTCCTCGCGCACGATCGCGTCCCAGACCCGTGCCTTCGTCCAGTTGGCGAGCGGAGAAATCTTCACGACGTTGAACTTGTGATCCCAGCCGACGATCGGTGCGAGGGCGCGATCAGGGCTCTGATCACGGCGGATGCCGCTCATCCATGCATCAAACCTCTTCAGCACGCGGCGAATCACAGCGAGTTTGCGATCGGCGCAGCAGCGGCTGGGATCGGTTTGGTGGAGCGGGCCGCCGTGAAGGTGTTCGTATTCCTCCACCGTCGTCTCGGGCCGCTCCAGCGACACCTCGATGCCATACCGGCGGGCTAACCTGTCGCGAAGTTCGAGTGTTTCGGCAAACTGATAGCCGGTGTCGAGATTGAACACAAACGTGTTCGGGGCCACCGTTGCCAGCCAATGAATGATGAGGCAGCCCTCGGGCCCGAACGCTGTGGCCATCGTCAGTTTCTGGCCATACCGCTCCGCCGCCCAGGCAATGATCTCGGCGGGCTCGCGGCCCTCGAGCGAACGGCTCGCACGGGCAAGATCCTCGAGCACCTCTGGCGAGACGCCGCCGGACTCAACTTCAACCATATTCAAGCCCATGGAGGCTGCCCGCTGCCCGGGATGCTCTGGAGGGTCGGAATTCTTCACTGCCTGAATCCTACATAAGTTGCCCAAGCAGCTTAACAATAGGCTCTTGTTCGGGAATTATCGACCCTCTGGCAAGGAACGTCGCACGAAGGCCCCGCTAACGGGAAAGTCCGCCGTTTTACCCCCGCCTGCCGTCCGAAGGGCTGCATCCCCACTTCGCCCCCGGTTCCCCACTGCCCCCTTCGAAACCGGGAGCGAAAAAGGAACAATGGCGAACCGTTCGGGGCATTTCTCATCTGGCAGGAGTCTTCAGGAATGACACGATCCGTGGCCTTGGCGGTTGATCTTGGGGCCTCCGGGGGGCGGGTCGTCTCGGGGGTTTTTGATGGGAGACTGTTGGAACTCGAGGAACTTCATCGTTTCGAGAACGGGCCGGTCTCGATGGGCGGCCTTCTCGTCTGGGATCTTGTGAGGCTCTGGCAGGAGGTAGTGACCGGCCTGCGGGCGGCGGCGGTTCGACACGGCCGCGCGGTGCAGAGCGTCGGCGTCGACACCTGGGGCGTCGACTTTTCCTTCTTGACCGTCGACGGAGCGCTCCTGGCCAACCCCGTCTGCTACCGCGATGCCCGCACGCAGGGCATGCTCGCGACAGCCGAGGCGATCGTGCCGCGCGACGAGATCTTCGCGGCCACCGGCCTCCAGTTCATGGAAATCAACTCGCTCTATCAGCTCCTCGCCCTCAAGCGTCAACACCCCAGCATGCTGGCTGCGGCCGACCGCCTGCTGATGATTCCCGATCTCATCCATTGGCTGCTGTCGGGGGAACTGTCCAACGAGCGGACCAACGCCACGACGACTCAGTGTTTTGATCCCAGGCGTCGCGATTGGGCCTTCGGCATGCTCGCTCGGCTCGGCCTGCCGCGGCATGTCTTCGGCCCGATCGTGGAGCCGGGGGCTGACCTCGGGCCCCTACGGCCGGAGATCGCTGCCGAAACCGGCCTGACGGGCGTGCGGGTTATCGTGCCCGGCACCCACGACACGGCCAGCGCTGTCGCGGCTGTTCCCGCACTCGAGCCGCCCTGCAGCAGGCCGGAGTGGTGTTACGTGAGTCTTGGCACCTGGGCGCTCGTCGGGGCCGAACTCGATCAGCCGCTCGTCACGCCGGAGTGCCGCAGCCACAACTTCACCAACGAGGGTGGCGTCGGCGGAACGACCCGCCTGCTCAAGAACATCTGCGGCCTCTGGCTCGTGCAGCAGTGCCGAGCCAGCTGGCAGAAGGCCGGACAGGAGTGGAGCTGGGAGCAGCTCACAGCATTGGCGGCAGAAGCCCCGCCCCTGGTCACGCTCGTCGATCCGAATCATCCTTCACTCGTGGCACCCACCGACATGCCGGAGGCAATACGCAGCCTCGCCCGAAGCGTCGGAGATCCAGTACCGGAGACGACAGGAGCCGTCATCCGCGCAGCGCTTGAAAGCGTTGCCGCCGCCGTTCGCAAGACCCTTGAGGAACTCGATCAACTGGTCGGCCGCCGCGTGGGGCGGGTCCATGTTGTGGGGGGTGGCGTGAAGAATGCCTTGCTCTGCCAGATGATCGCCGATGCGACGAATCGGCCCGTTGTGGCCGGGCCCGTCGAGGCAACAGCCATCGGCAACCTGCTCGTACAACTCGTTGCCCGCGACGGTGCGGTCGATCTCCGCACGGTGCGGTCAGTGGTCCGCGACAGCTTCGAACTCACCCACTACCAGCCGCGGGACGCCGACCGCTGGAATGCCCGCCTGGGCTGATGCCGGGGGCTCTCAGGCCGCGCGATGCTGCGCGGCAGGCTTCTTCGTGGCCGTGCCGTGCTCGACGTGCACGATCGAGTCGGCCAGGGCCAGCGTGCTGGCCCGGTGCGTGATCATGATCACGGTGCGGTTTTCCACGTAGCGCGCCAGCGACTCGTGGATCAGACGCTCGCTCTCAACGTCGATCTGGCTGGTCGCCTCGTCGAGCACCAGAATCTCGGCGTTCCGCAGGATCGCCCGGGCCAGCGCGATCCGCTGCCGCTGGCCGCCTGAGAGGCGGAAGCCGTTGGGACCGACCATGGTGTGATAGCCGTCGGGGAAATCGGCGATGAACTCGTGTGCATGGGCCTGCTTGGCAGCGGCGATGATCTCCTCTTCGGAGGCATCCCAGCGGCCGTAACGGATGTTGTAGAGGATCGACTCGTTGAAGAGTTCGGTCTGTTGCGTGACCATCGCGATCCGGCGGCGGACGTCGTGCAGCGTGAGTTCGGTGAGCGGCACGCCATCGAGGAGCACCTCGCCTCCAGTCGGGTCGTAGAACCGGCAGATGAGGTTGATGAGCGTGCTCTTGCCACCGCCGTTGGGACCGACAATCGCCACCCGCTCGCCAAAGCCAATCGACAGATTGACGTTCCTGACAACCGTATCGATGCCGTCATAACTGAACGACACGTTCCGCAGGCTGATCTCGCGGTGGGGCGAGGGGAGCGTCTTCGGCGCTGCGGCTTCTTTCAGCTTCGAAGGATTGTCGAGCAGCGGGTACAGCGCCTGGGCGCCGACGACCCCCATGTTGAGTCCAGTGAGCACCCCTGAGAGTTTGCGGACTGGGTCGCTCGCACCGATGAGCATACCAAAGAACACCATGATGCCGGGCACGGTAATCGGGCGATCGGTCATCGTGATGCCGAAGATCTGTGTCTGCTGGTTGATCACGAGCCAGGCCCCGACGGCGATCGACGTGGCGACCATGCCGATGCCCAGGATCTCGGTGATCGGATTTGCCAGTGCGAAGTAGAAGGTGTGCCACATCCCCGTCCGGAGCATGTCGCCAGTACAGTTGCGGAAACGCTGCCGCTCGAAGTCTTCCATCGTGTAGGCCTGCACGGTGAGCACGTTGTTGAGCGTCTCCAGCAGCACGTGGTGAAAGCCCTTGGACCGCGAGAGAATGTGCTTCGAAACGTTGCGAATGCGGCGGTTGAGCCAGATCATCAGGAAGCCGACGATCGGCGCCAGCGTCAGGCAGGCAAGGGTGAGTTGCCACGATATGAAGAAGGCACCGGCGAGACAGGCGATGATCTTCAGCGGTTCAGTGACGGCGCCACCATAGACCGCCGTGATGCCACCGGCGAGCATGTCGGTGGTGTGGGTCAGTTGCGCCATGAACCCTGCGGCGCCGTGCCGCATGAACTGGGCGCGGTCGAGTTCGATGGCCTTGTCGAATACCCGTAGCCGGAGGTCGCGACTGATATTCATCGCCACCCAGCCCACCATCATGGTGCCGGCCAGCATGAAAACATGTTTCAGGAATGTGCTGAAGACGATCATCGCCACCACCATCAGCACCGTTTGGAACGGATCCTTCGGCAGGAAGCGGTCGAGCCACGGCGCTAATTTCCGGGCCGAATAGACGACCGCCTCGTCGCCGCGACGATTCAGCGTCAGCGTGTCGATGCGGTTCCTCGCCTTCGCGGCCTCGGCTTCCTCGAGGACGTTCGTGGCGAGAGACGATTCCAGGTCGGCGATCTCAGCAGTGCCCACTTCGATGCGGCTCTGCGCATCGGCCAGACGCCGCTCGTTCCAGGATTGGAGCGACTCGCCATTGAGCGTCACCTCGATGATCGGAAACAGGGCGGCGATATTGGCCCCCCACAGCCCGGCCACACCGGCCGAACAGAGGAAGGCCGCCAGCAGGAAAGGCCAGCTTTTGATCGCATCGCGGAGGGCACGGAGAAATTGATTCATGAACCGGAACTTTCGGCATGCCTGGAAGGAGTGTTCCTCAAGCATCGGAACGACCGCATCGAAACCCTACCCCGCGCGGCCAGAGGACGGCGCGGGAAGGATGCACTGGAGCAGGCAACATGGGAAACTTTTCCCAGTGCGCGATCCCGTGCGGGCACGGAAGATAGGGATCGCAGCCCGCTCGAACAAGACGAAGTTGCCGGATGAAAGAGCCCGCGGCTGGGTTTCAGCGGCGTCCGGCACGGAGTTCGGCGGCCAGCAGCGTGTTTGCCAGCAGCATTGCCACCGTCAGCGGCCCCACCCCCCCGGGTACCGGCGAAATCGAGCCGGCCATCTCACGAACGGCTTCGAAATCAACATCCCCGACGAGCTTGCCCGAGCCATCGGGGCCGGTAATCCGGTTGATGCCGACGTCGATCACCGCGGCCCCCGGCTTCACCATGTCAGCGGTGACGAGTCGCGGCCTGCCGACGGCGGCGACGAGGATGTCAGCCTGTCGCGTGATGGCCGCCAGGTTAGCCGATCGACTGTGACAGATCGTGACCGTGGCATCACCGCCGGTTCCCCTCGACGCCAACAACAGTGCCAGCGGCTTGCCGACGATATCGCTGCGACCCACGATCACCGCATGCCTTCCGGCGGTTTCAATACCCGCGTCGATCAGCATCCGCTGCACGCCTGCAGCGGTACACGGTACGAATCGGGGCCTCCCCTGGGAGAGCAGTCCGGCGTTCTCGGGATGGAAGCCGTCAACATCGCGGTCCGGTGGCACCGCATCGAGCACGGCGACCGTGTCGACATGCTCCGGCAGCGGCAACTGCACGAGAATGCCGTCGGCAGTGCCATGCTCCTCGCGGGCGATCGCGGCCACCAGTGCCACGAGTTCAACCGTGGTCGTGGTGGCGGGCACGCGTATCACTTCGGAATCAATCCCTACGCGGGCGGCTGCCGCCGCCTTGCTCTTCACGTAGGAACCGCTGGCGGCAAGGTCGCCGGCAAGAACGACCACCAGCCGCGGTGGCCGCCGAAACATCATTGTGAAGGTGTCGACCTCGTTCCTCAAGGACCCTTCAATCCGCGCCGCAAGCGCCCGGCCGTCGAGCAGGATGGCGGTCATGAGGGCTGCCTTCCCGGGGCAGCTGGCCGGCCCGCACCGTCCTGGTCCTTCATGTACATCATCCGCAGTTGGTGCTGGATCTCCTCCAGCATCCGCCGCTCGTCCTCGGTGAGGTTCCCTGACGTCTTCTGCTCCAGCATCGTGAGCGTGTCGATGAAGTGCCGTGCGGTCGGCAGGTTGCGGTGCGCCTTCTTGGTGATCGGATTGGGGATGCGTCCCAACGCCATCAGAGCCTGCGTGAAGAGTGTGTGCGCAAGAAACTCGAACGTCGCCGGGGGGGCCTGACCCGCGGCCGCATCATCAGCCGAGACAATCTCGTCGGACTGAACATCGTCATCGTTGGCTCGGCTCATGCTGCTCCTTTTCAGACCTCTGCCACCCACGCGCTGCCGGCATGGCGTTCCACAGCGGCGGCCACGAACCCTGCGAAGAGCGGATGGGCCGCCGTGGGTTTGCTTTTGAATTCGGGATGGAATTGTACCGCCACAAACCAGGGATGATCGGCCAGTTCCACGATCTCAACGAGCGTGCCATCTGGGCTCGTGCCCGCGATCACGAGACCGGCCTCTTCAAGCTGCTGGCGGTATTTCGGATTGAACTCGTAGCGGTGACGGTGCCGCTCGGAAATCTCCGTCCGGCCATAGGCCGCTGCTGATTTCGTGCCGTCGGTGAGCACCGCCGGTTGGGACCCCAGTCGCATCGTGCCCCCCTTCTCGAGCACTCCCCGCTGCTCCTCCATCAGGCAGATCACCGGGTAGGGGGTGTCACGGGCGAATTCCGTGGAGTGCGCGCCGGTCAGGCCGGCGCCGTTTCGTGCCACGTCGATCACGGCGCACTGCATTCCCAGGCAAATGCCGAGAAATGGCATCCGTCGCTCCCGCGCGAAGCTGATCGCCTCTACCTTTCCCTCGACACCCCGCTCGCCAAAGCCTCCCGGCACGATCAAGCCGTCGAAGCCCGCGAGCAGTCGCTCGGCCCCGTCGCGTTCGATGTCCTCGCTCTTGATCGGCTGCACGCGGACCTGCGTGCGATGGGCGATGCCACCGTGGTCGAGCGCCTCGTAGATGCTCTTGTAGGCGTCGCGGTGCTCGGCGTACTTCCCGACCAAGGCGATCGAGATCTCGTGCTCTGGATTGCGGAGCCGATGCAGCAGGTCGTGCCACCGTTCCAGATCGGCAGCGCCGGCCTGCAGTCCGAACCTCCGCAGCACGATCTCGTCGATGCGGTTGGACTGCAATGACAGCGGAACCTCGTAGATCGAAAAGTCTTTGTCACGCTCCTCAATCACCGCCTCAAGCGGCACATTGCAGAAGAGCGCAATCTTCTCCCGATCGGAGATGTCGAGCGACCGCTCAGTGCGGCAGACAAGCACATCGGGCTGGATGCCGATCTGGCGGAGCAATCCCACGGAATGCTGCGTCGGCTTCGTCTTCAGTTCCCCTGCGGCCTTCAGGTAAGGAACGAGCGTGAGGTGGATGAACATGCAGTTTTCGCGGCCCACCTCCAGCGGCATCTGGCGGATGGCCTCGAGAAACGGCAGGCTCTCAATGTCGCCCACGGTGCCGCCGATCTCGGTGATCACCACGTCGGTCTCGGCGTCGCCGAGGTTCGTGATCATCTCCTTGATCTCGTTGGTGACATGCGGAATCACCTGCACCGTCTTGCCGAGAAACTCTCCGCGCCGCTCCTTGGTGATCACCGAGAGGTAGATCTGGCCGGTGGTGTAGTTGCTCTGGCGCGTGAGGGGAGTGGAGGTGAACCGCTCGTAGTGGCCGAGATCGAGGTCGGTCTCGCTGCCGTCGTCGAGCACGTAGACTTCTCCGTGCTGGTAGGGGCTCATGGTCCCCGGATCGACGTTGATGTAGGGATCCAGCTTCTGCATCTTCACCCGCAGGCCGCGGGCCTCGAGCAGCATTCCAATCGAGGCGCTCGTGAGCCCCTTGCCGAGCGAACTGACGACGCCGCCGGTCACGAAAATATGCCTGGTCACTGCTGCGAGTTCCTTCCCGTCCGCCGGTTGCCAAAGCCTCCTGGCGGCCACGCCGTGGCGGTGCCGCGACCGGATTGAACCAGCCTCGCCGCGGTCGGTCAAATGCCCGGCGTGGAGGCGGGGAAAGGCACGGTCGCGGTGGCCGCGGAGTCTCGTCCGGCGGCGGTCAGTGCTGGTAGACGGCGTAGCGAAGTTCGCGGAGTTCCTGGGCGTAGGCCCCTTCCGTGGCGACCGCGTCCTCCCAGGTCATGGCCGGAAAATCGGCGAAGAGGTCGGGCCGCAGCCGGACGCCGTAGGTCCGCACCAGCGGGCAGCCCTTATGGCCGCGGAGATGGTTTTCGAACCGTATCTCGGGATCGAGGCCGGTCGATCCGACATAGAGGCAGGTGGCGTCGTACCGCGCGTGCGGATTCTGCCGGCGGAAGCGGGCCGCAGCCCTGACCGCCGGATGGAGTTCGATGCAGTAAACCCGATGATGGAGCCGCGACGACCCACCCAGCAGGCTGCGACGACGACGGGGCATGAGGAACACCGAAGTGTGGTGAGCCGAAACCGGCCAAATCGAGGGTGATCCGACATTCTCATCCCCACAGAAAGCTGCGGTCGGGGATGGGACGGCCGGACAAGTCTTGCCCAAATTCCGCGGGCGGGGCGTGGTGTAGAGTAATGGGATGAACCACCCCGCCTCCGTCCGTCCGGCTACCACCGTGCCCTCCACTTCGAACCTCCGTATCCGCAGCCTCGAGCCGCTCGTGCCCCCGGCCCGCCTCGCCGCTTTGTTGCCACTCGATGAGGCCGCCACGAGGACCATTGTTGAAGGCCGACAGACGGTCGAGCGGGTGCTCGCCGGTGAGGATTCCCGACTGATGGCCGTCGTCGGCCCCTGCTCGATTCACGACCTCGATGCAGCCCGTGACTATGCAACTCGGCTGCTGAAACTAGCCGAGCGGGTGAATGATCGACTGCTGATCGTCATGCGGGTCTATTTCGAGAAGCCGCGTACAACGGTCGGCTGGAAGGGGTTGATCAATGATCCGCACCTCGACGATTCGTTTGATGTCGCGACGGGCCTGCGACTGGGCCGCGGCTTGCTGATCGAAATCGCCCAGATGGGTCTGCCGACAGCGACTGAGTTCCTCGAGCCGATCACGCCGCAATACATCGCCGACACGATCGTGCTCGGCGCCATCGGTGCCCGCACGACTGAGTCGCCCACGCACCGGCAGATGGCCAGCGGACTTTCGATGCCAGTCGGCTTCAAGAACTCCACCGACGGCTCCCTGCAGGCCGCCGTCGATGCGATGCAGTCGTCGCGTGCCGCCCATTGTTTTCTCGGGATCGACAACGATGGCGGCACCTGTGTGGTCTCGACCACCGGCAATCCTTGGGGCGTGCTGATGCTCCGCGGCGGCCGCAGCGGGTCGAACTACTCCCCCGAAATCCTCCACGAGGCCCGCGCGAAGCTGGAGGCGGCAGGCCTGCCCGCCTGCGTCATCGTCGACTGCAGCCATGCCAACTCTGGCAAGGACCATCGGCGGCAGTCGATCGTCTGGCGCGACGTGCTCTCCCAACGCGTGGATGGCGACCGATCGATCGTGGGGATGATGCTCGAAAGCAACATCCATCCCGGCAACCAGCCGGTGAACAGCGACCGCTCCCGACTCCAGTACGGCGTGTCTGTCACCGACGGCTGCATCGGCTGGGAGGAGACGGAGGAGCTCCTTCTCGAAGCCCACGCCCGGCTGGCTTGAGGCCCTTTACGGAGTGCTGGCCCCACTTCGCGAAAGGAGCCGGGGGTCGGGGGAAGCCGGAGCGAGTCGGGCTATCCTGCCCTCGAGTCGGAGCCTCTCCGCCACCGGGGCAACGGACGTAGTCCTTTCACCGCCCCCGGCGGCTTGGGCTAGTCTGCCGCGAAACGTTCGTCACGTCGGCTCCAGAATCACGCGACGAACTGGCGTCGACCGGGAGGGCACCGGGGGGATAGGCTGTTTGGCGTCGGTTCCTCCTCGCCGCGAAGGGATGCGCCATGCGAATGATGTCTGCCCGTCTGGTCTCCGTGTTCTCGATCTGCGTCCTGGTGTCATGCAGCTGTTTCGGACCGGCTTTGGCCCAGCCCATCGCCGGCGAGCCTGAGGTGCAGACCGTCGTGGGCGCCCACCAGGCACTTGACCAGTTCTTCACGAATCCCGGTGAGTCCCTGCCGGCCACGATGCTGCAGAAGGCCGAGGGCGTGGCGATCTTTCCCAACATGATCAAGGGCGGTTTCATTCTTGGTGTGAACTACGGACGGGGTGTACTGCACGTCCGCAACCCCGATCGCACGTGGAGCCCGCCGGTGATGGTGACGATGGGGGGTGGCAGCGTCGGTTTTCAGGTGGGAGTGCAGTCGGCCGACATCCTGCTCGTATTTGCCACCCCACGCAGCCTCAACGGCGTGCTGCAGGGGCAGAAGATCACGCTTGGTGCCGATGCGTCGGTGGCGGCAGGCCCAGTCGGCGTGCAGGCCAATGCGGGCACCGATGCAAAGCTCGGCGCCGAGATCTATTCGTATGCCCGTAGCCGCGGCCTGTTCATGGGCGTGTCGCTCGGCGGTGCCGATCTCTCGGTCGACAACAACGCCTGCTCGGTGCTCTATGGCCGGTTCGGCGTGACGCCGACCGATGTCTTCCAGAACCGTGGCATCGGCATCCGACCGGAGGTGCAACAACTGGTCGATGACCTCAACATGCGATCTCGGCAGATGGTAGCCTCCGCCCCTCCGGTCGCCACGGCATCGGGCTTCCCGGCAGCCGTGCCCACGCAGCCCGCCTTCACCGCACAGCCGGCCGGCTTTCCGGTGCAGCCGCAACTTCTCCCTTCACAGCCGATTCCACCGCCGCTGCCGATCCAGCCTCAGCAGCCCCAGCCGGCGGCACCGGCACCCAACGTCGCCAATCCTCCGCTGGTGCCGATCCCACGGTAGAGCAGATTCGGGTTCGCCGCCCCCGGCGGTTTGGGCCACACGGCATGCGCCGATCCCACGCTAACTCGTCTCAGGCGGTCACGATGCCCAACCGAACCAACTCGGGCAGGCTCGTGGCAATGAAGGCCTTGCAGGCCTCCTCGACGAGCTGGCTCCGCTGACTGGCATCGGCCACAGGCTGACCATTTTGCTGCAGTGTGCGACCGCTCGCCTCGAGCCGCGTGACAACCCGCAAAGACAGGCCGTCGCGTCCCCGTTCGACGAGCTCGTGGAGGATCGCGGCATCAAGGTCGCCAACTGAGTGGCCCGTGCCGGACAGGGCACTGGCCAGGGCCAGCGAGCGGCCACCCAATGAGTCGGTCTCGAGTATGGAACGGTTGAACGGATGCGCGATCGATACGGATTCCGGGAGGATGGCTGGGACATCGCCCACCGGACCGGCCGTGATGTCGAACAGTCCCATCGCGACGCCAGCATCGATGGCGCGGACGAGATCCGCGGACGGTGTGCCCCGCAGTGCGTCGGCCGCGATGATCTCAGACAGCTGCATGCTCCGTCCGTGGGACAGAAGCCCGAGGAGCGACTGGTAGAGCGGACCCTGCACGGTCGAGGTGACGACACCCAGATTCGCCTGGTAGGGCAGCGTGACGTCGGATCGCGCCACGCGGTAGTGAAGATCATCCACCTTCCGCAGCCGGTCATCGGGTGACCGCATCATCTCTGGTGACTTGCCGTAGATGTCCCAGCGAAAGGCCGTGTTGGCGCAGAAATCCTTGTGCGCCTCGGTGACGAGCCGATTCGTGGTCGTCCTGAACAGTTCCTGGAACTCCGGCCGCACGCAGAGATCCCAAAAATTGGTGAACACCGGCAGGCTCCCGACGAACGAGAGCCCCTCCTGACCAAACGCCCCGGCCACCTCCGCAAAATAGAAGCTCGTCCAGTGTTCGTTCATGTATTCGTGAACGAGGTAGCGGGGATCCTGCTTCACCAAGGCATCGACATAGGCGGCGGCGCGAGGGTTGTCCTCGAAGTATTTCGCATGCTTTTCGCGCATGAACACCACATACGCGAGGGCATCACGAACCCGTTGGGCGCTATCGCCCGTGCGCAACGCGGCATACTGCTGAAGAATGCCGCGGATTGGTTGAAGATGGGCCCACCCCGGCATGGCGTTGTAGCTCACGAGCAGAAGGCCACCCGGGGCAAGTCGCTCGCGGGCGGTCGCGAGAATCTGATCGCGGACGCTTGGCGCCACCCAGCTATAGACGCCATGCAACGCGATGAAATCAAAGACCCCTAGGTCATCCGGGAGATGCCCAAAGTCGGCCGTGATGATGCGGGCATTGTCGAGTTTCCCCGCTGCGATGTCGCGGGCCACGGCCGCGGTGTGATCGGGATTGAGATCCACGCCCACAAATTCGCCGCGGGGGTGGGCGGCGGCGAGCGTGGTCAGGCAGCGGCCCAGCCCGCAGCCAAGCTCCAGAAACCGGAAGCCGCTCGCGGTCTGCGGCGGGATCACGCCGTTGAGGGCGGCGACATACCGGATCGCCAACGGCGACATCTGCGGATAGAAGCCCGGTACGTAGACGACGTCGGTGACATAGCCGGCAGCGGTCATGAATGGTTCTCCTCGGATAGGGGGGTCGGGCGAGGAGGAGTATGCGGCATGCGGCCGACTCCGACAATCGTCGCAATCACGACACGGTGCAAAACAGCTTGCGCCATTTTCGTAGGATGCGGCGGCGCAAGCTGGCACACTCCGCAGGCAGGCGATCGAATCCCAGCACATGC
>Ga0209189_1001714_pt1 | contig 16177 bp, 13 predicted proteins | sample C_130820_EF_Meta_FD_187308 | JGI IMG/M metagenome (GOLD analysis project Ga0209189, IMG submission 187308) | Freshwater microbial communities from Lake Croche, Canada to study carbon cycling - C_130820_EF_MetaG (SPAdes) (version 3) | ecosystem: Environmental > Aquatic > Freshwater > Lake... | reverse complement strand
CTCCTGGTGCTCCCACAATGCCCTCCTTTCGGGCCTCGGAAAGGCCCCGATCCGCTATATCGTCGAGGATGCGATGACCTTCCTGCAGCGGGAAATCCGGCGGGGCAACCGCTACAACGCCATCATCATGGATCCACCCGCCTTCGGCAGGGGAAAGGGAGGGGAGTTGTGGAAACTCTCCGACCATCTCCCCTTCCTGATCGACATTGCCCAGGAAGCCCTCTCCGAAAACCCTCTTTTTCTTCTGCTTAACACCTACAGTGAGAGCGTCGATGATCTCGCGGAATCCATGATCTCAAAGCGTCTCTCCAGGCTCGGAGGATCGTTCAGCATGGCGGAGTTGGTAGTGACTGGAAGCCTTGACCGCCTGCCACTCCCGCTCGGAAAAGCCCACCGGTGGAAGTCGGGGCCGTGATGACTTCTTGCCATTGAATAGGCTTCTGCGATTCTTAAAACAGAATCGTCACCCCAAAACCATCACTCCCATGACCGATCAAAAAAACACCTCCTCCGCCTCTGAAAAACTCGAGAGCAGTCAGGCCCATGCCAAGAAAGCGCTGGAGACCGCGGCCAGCGCCGCCCGCGAGGTTGCCGATGTCGCCAAGAGCAATGCCCGCTCCGCCTATGCGGCTGGTCGCCAGGAACTTCAGGCCGCGGCAAGCGACCTGAGGGAAGCCGCCCACTCGACCTACGCCGACCTCTCGAAGAGCGCCAAGGCCCAATATGGCAATCTCTCGCAGCAGACCCGCGAACGCTACGGCGATGTGGCTGACAGGGCCGGCGAAGCGTTGGGTGAATACCGTGACCAGATCGAGGATTTGGCGGGTCAGGCCGAGGATTATGTTCGGGACAACCCCTTCCGTGCCGTCGGCATCACCTTTGCCGCGGGCTTGGTTCTCGGACTTCTTCTCCGACGCCGATAACAAGATCAAGCTGATCAACCGAAGCCGAGCGGACTTCCATGACCCCTCAGGATCTTCCCGGAGGCATCCCCTCGCGAATCACCCGCCTCACAGCCGGCGTCTTGCGCTATACCCTCTCCTTGGGTGCCCTTGCCGCGGAAGAGGGACGCCTTCTGATACGGCAGAGCGTTGCGTCGGTTCTGCTTCTCGTGGCCATGGTCGTGATGTCAATCATCTCCTACGTGGCGCTCATCGGTGCGGGTGTCTCCCTCCTTGCGGTGAAGCTTTCCTGGGGATGGCCCGTTTCGCTCACAACCGCGGGGCTGATCCATCTGGCCATCCTCGGCATCCTCCTCGGAATTCTCCGTTCCAAGACTGCGCCTCGGCCCTTTGAGGCAACCCGAGCCGAACTCTGCAAGGATATCGATGCCTTGGGAAATTACTCCAACCCCTCAAGGCGGACACCGTGAACAATTCCCCCGAACTTATCCGGCTCCAACAATCGGTCCGCGAGAGCCGCCAAGGGATTTTGCGCGAGTACGCCGGACTCCTCTCGGATCTCGATGTTCAGAAGCGCTTCACCGAATCCGTGAAGCGTCACCCGCTAGGATGGATCGGGGGTGCTGCGGCGGCGGGTCTCCTTGCCACGCTCTTCGGCGGGTCCCGTCCGCGCAAGGCCCCGGCGGGCAAACACTCCCCGCCTTCCTACCCGCTCCCCAGGGCGGGCTGGATCGCGGTCGCCCTAGAGATCGGAAAATTGCTCTATCCCCTCCTCCGCCCCGTGATGGTGGATCTTGTCAGCAATGCGGCAAAGTCGGGTCTTGCCAAGGGCAGTCGCCTCCCATAAGGGATCCCTCCCACAATTTCCATGAGCGAGAGCATCCTCCCCTCCCATGTCGACGATTATCTGGATCTCGGAAAACAGGCCGATGCCTCCGACATCCATCTGAGTGTTGCAAGCCCACCCACCTGCCGCCGCTACGGAACACTGCTGCCCATGTGGGAGAACGCCCCCCTCATGACGGCCGACGAGACGGAGAATCTGGCGAAGGGGTTCCTCAACGAGCAACAGCTTGCCCGTCTCTATGAGCAGGGTGATGTCGATTTTGCCTACACGAACGCCACCGGACGATACCGCACCAGCGTGGTGCGACAGCGCCTAGGATTCGACCTTGCCTTCCGCCTCATCTCGAGCAACCTGCTCACCCTGGACGAGCTCAGGATGCCGCCCCAACTCAAGCTCCTGACCCAGTACCACAACGGTCTGGTGCTCGTGACCGGTCCGATGGGAAGCGGCAAGACCACAACGCTCGCCGCACTCGTCCAGGAGATCAACCTCCACCGTGGAGACCACATCATCACTCTGGAGGAACCGATCGAGTACATCATCCCATCGGCACACTGTCAGGTAACCCAGCGCGAGGTTCACACCCACACGAAGTCCTTCGCCGCCGCCCTCCGGGGCGCCCTCCGCGAAGATCCCGATGTCATCATGGTCGGCGAGATGCGCGATCTGGAGACCATCCAACTCGCCATCTCCGCATCGGAAACGGGTCACCTGGTGCTCGGAACGCTCCACACGAGCAATGCGTGCCGCACGCTCGACCGCCTGCTTGATGTCTTTCCGGCCGACCAGCGAGACCAGATCCGCATGATGGTCAGCGAATCCCTTCGCGGCATCGTCAGCCAGCAACTGATCCCCCGCGCCGATGGCCGCGGCCGCGCGGTGGCGATGGAAATCATGCTGAACTCCCCCGCCATCGGAAACGTGATCCGCGAAGCCAAGACCTTCATGCTTCCCGGCATCATCCAGACGGGCAAGAAAGCGGGTATGATCCTGATGGACGATTCCGTGGCCGCACTTTACCGGCAAGGCGTCATCACCGCGGAGGAAGCCATGTACCGGGCCGAGAACAAGGCCGAAATGCGCAATGTCTGCGGACTCTGAACCCCTCCACAATCATGGCATACATCGACGAACTCTTTCAGGCACTGATCGAAAACGGCGCCTCCGACCTTCACCTCGCCGAGGGACAACCCCCGAAGATCCGCCGCCACGGCGAGATCGTGCCGATCTGGGCCGATTCCCCCCCGCTCACCCGGGAACAGATGGCCTACATGCTGAGCGAAATCTGCACCCCCGAGAAATGGCAGAAATACGAGGAGACCGGGGACCTTGATTTCGCCTACCAGATGGATGAAAACAATCGCTTCCGCTGCAACTACCTGAAACAGGCCCACGGCTATGGTGCCGTTTTCCGCATTATCCCGACCAAGATCCTTACCCTTGAACAGCTCAACGTCCCCGCGGTGATCAAGGAATTTGGCGACATGCGCGGAGGCATCGTCCTTGTGACGGGCCCGACCGGATCGGGAAAGAGCACGACCCTCGCCGCGCTCATCGATTACATCAACACCAACTACGGCCGCCACATCGTCACGATCGAGGAACCGATCGAATTTGTCCATCGGAACAAGCAGAGCATCATCACCCAGCGGGAGGTCCCGGAGCATGCCCCCACCTTCGCGGCGGGCCTGAAGGCAGCTCTCCGGGAAGATGCCGATATCGTCCTTGTCGGCGAGATGCGTGATCTCGAGACCATCTCCCTCGCGCTCACCGCCGCCGAAACCGGCCTTCTTGTCTTCGGAACGCTCCATACCAACAACGCCCGCAAGACCGTCGACCGCATGATCGATGCCTTCCCAGCGGACCAGCAATCCCAGGTACGCACCATGCTGGCCTCGTCACTCCGCGGCGTCGTGGCCCAACTTCTCTTCAAGAAGGCCGATGGCAAAGGACGCGTCGCCATCAACGAGATCCTGAAGGTTAACAACGCCGTCTCGGCCATCATCCGCGAGGGCGCCACCCAGAAACTCCAGGATGTCATTGTCGCCGGCAGGGCGGAGGGGATGCAGTTCATGGACGACGCCATCTGGGAGAAGATGCTCGACGGGACGATCAGCCCCCACGAGGCCTACATGAAGGCGATTGACAAGAAGAGATTCCAAGGAGCCCTCCCTCCCGAGGAGGCCGATCTGGCAAACTCCTCGGGGAGTGCCGCTTGAGCGGACCGGAACCCAGACCTGAATGGGGTTGAAGCATCCAGCACCGGAAAGGATCCTGCTGATTGATGTCAGCAACTCCTTCACCAAGATCGCGCTGAGCAGGAAAAGAAAGATCGGCCACGTCACGCGCATCCCGACCCGGGAGCTAAAACCCTCTGATCTTATATCTTTGAAAGCCGATCGAGCCGTCATCGCCTCGGTTGTTCCCGAGGTGAGCCGCATGTTAGCCTCGTCCCTACACTGCCCTCCAGTGTGGGTCGATCACAGGGTTCCGGGCGGAGTCGCCGTCAGCTATCCCAAACCTTCGTCAATCGGAGCAGACCGTCTTGCCAATGCCGCCGCCGCCGTCAGCATGGGAAAACTTCCGGCCATCGTGGTCGATTTCGGAACCGCCGTCACCTTTGATGTGATCGATGCCAAGGGGTGCTACCGTGGCGGGGTCATCGCGCCCGGATTATCCACCGCCGCCAGCGCCCTCCATGAGCGCACCGCCCTTCTTCCCATGACCAGGATCACCGCCATAGGAAGCTGTGTCGGGAAGAGCACCATCGAAGCCATCCGGATCGGCATCCTGCTCGGGGCGGTGGGGCTGGTCCGGGAAACGGTGACCAAGATCACGGCCGAGGCATTCAAGGGCAAAAGGCCCTATGTCATAGCCACCGGAGGTGATGCCGATCGTGTCTCACGATTATCCACCAAGAGGGGGGAAAAAGCCCTCATCGACAAGGTGGATCCCCTGCTGACCCTGCGAGGGTTGGCTGTCATCGCGGACAGGAACCGTTGAACGGGATTGGCCCGGGTGACTGCTTGAACCTTGTTACCCTCACCTTCTTCCACCCTCTCCAGCCCTTGCCGGGTCAACATCTCCGAAGTAATCTCCAGAGATGGCCCACACTCCCTTCGTCCATCTCCATGTTCACAGCGAGTACTCGCTGCTCGACGGGGCGATTCGGATGGAGCAACTCGTCGGCAAGGCGGCCGAGTTCGGAATGCCGGCGATTGCTCTCACCGACCATGGAAACCTCTTCGGGACGGTGGAATTCTACCAGGCCGCTGGGAAGGCCGGGGTGAAACCGATCATCGGCTGCGAGATCTACGTTGCGCCTGGGTCGATGCATGAAAAGAAGACCGCCAATGGCGGCAAGGATGTCGCCTTCCACATGACCCTTCTGGCTTCCGATGACGAGGGGTACCGCAACCTGGTGAAGATCAGTACGGCCGCCCATCTCGAGGGGTTCTACTACAAGCCGCGAGTCGACCGGGAATTCCTCTCCCGCCACAGCAAGGGGCTTGTTGCCCTGAGCGGTTGCCTTAAAGGAGAGGTCAACATGGCCCTCAGCGAGGGACAGTCCGACAAGGCACTTGCAACCGCCGCCGCCTACCGGGATCTCTTCGGCAAGGAAAATTTCTTCATAGAACTTGCCGACCATGGAATCGAGCAGCAGAGACGCAACCGGTCAGGACTGATCACGATAGCCGACGACCTAGGACTCGGACTGGTTGCCACGAACGACGTCCACTTCCTGGAACGCGCCCACCACGAGGCGCACGACGTGATGATCTGTATCGGAACAGGGGCCATGATCCATGACGAAAAGCGGATGCGCTACGTCCCCGAGCTCTATCTCAAGAGCGGCGGGGAGATGGCGGCGCTTTTTGCCGACCGGCCGGACGCCATCACCAATACCCTGGCGATTGCGGAACGCTGCAACGCAAAACTGGAGTTCGGAAAGTCGAAGTACCCCGACTATCTCCCTCCCGAGGGAAAGTCCCGGGAAGGGTACCTCCGCGAACTCTGCGAGGAGGGACTCTATCGACGCTTCGGTGAACGTGCCATCAAGGATCCCCTCATCAAGGAGCGCTTCGAATTCGAGCTCTCGGTCCTCTACAAAACAGGATTTACGAGCTATTTCTTGATCGTCTGGGACTTCATCAACTACGCGAAAAGTCAGGGAATACCGGTTGGCCCGGGCCGAGGATCCGCAGCCGGATCACTCATAGCCTATGCCCTGGGAATCACCGATCTTGATCCCCTGCGTTATGGACTCCTCTTTGAGCGATTCCTCAATCCCGACCGTATCAGCCCGCCCGATATCGACGTCGACTTCTGCCAGAACCGCCGCGGCGAGGTCATCGAGTATGTCCGCAGGAAATATGGCACGATGGCCGTCTCGCAGATCATCACCTTCGGAACACTCGGCGCGAAGAGTGTCGTCCGTGACGTCGGTCGTGTCCTTGGCTGGAGCTACGGCGATGCGGACCGCATCGCCAAAATGATCCCCAACGAACTCGACATCACCCTCGCCTCCCGCACCAAGAAGGGGGAGGTCAAGCCGGGTGCCATCGATAAGAACCCGGAACTGAAAAAGGCCGTCGACGAGGAGCAGTCGACCGCCCAACTCTGGGGCTACGCCACGATCCTTGAGGGCCTCTCCCGCAACAGCGGCGTCCATGCCGCCGGCGTCGTCATTGCCGACCGCGATCTCTCCGAGTACATCCCCCTCACCAGGGCGAACGACGGCAACATCGTCAGCCAGTATTCGATGGCCCCCCTCACCGATCTGGGCCTTCTCAAGATGGACTTTCTGGGACTGAAGACACTGACCGTCATCGACGATGCCGTGAAACTGATCCGTCGCCACACGCCAGGCTTTGACATCTCGAAGATCCCGATGGATGACAAGACAACCTTCGGCCTGCTCAACAGGGGGGAATCGATAGGGGTCTTCCAGATGGAGTCCGGCGGCATGACTGCCACCGCAAAGCGCTTCCAGATCGAGCACTTCACCGACATCATCGCCCTGATCGCGCTCTACCGACCTGGCCCGATGCAGTTCATCGACGACTATGTCGAGCGCAAGAAGGGGCGGAAGAAGATCGAATACGCCCACCCCCTCCTCGAAAATATCTGCTCGGAGACCTACGGCATCATCGTCTATCAGGAGCAAGTGCAGCAGGCCGCGAGCGCATTGGCTGGCTATACCCTCGGCCAGGCGGATCTTCTCCGCCGCGCCATGGGTAAAAAGGATGTCGAGAAGATGGCCAAGGAGCGCGAGACCTTCGTCGAGGGCTGCGCGAAGGTGAACCAGATCCCCGCCAAGCAGGCCAACGCGATCTTCGATTTTCTCGAGAAATTCGCGCAATACGGCTTCAATAAGAGCCACAGCGCGGCCTACGGTCTCCTCTCGTACCAAACTGCGTATCTTAAGGCCAACCATCCCGTCGAGTTCATGGCGGGACTCCTCGGCAACGAAATCAACAACACCGACAAGATTTCGGTCTTCGTCGGCGAATGCGCCCGCATGGGGATCACGATCCTCCCGCCCGATGTCAATAGGAGCGCACTCACCTTCCTTCCGGAAGAACTTCCAGGGGGCCTGGCCATCCGTTTCGGACTCGCCGCCATCAAGAACGTGGGAGAGGCGGCGATGGCCGCCGCCATTGCCGATCGGGATGCCAACGGCCCATTCAAATCACTGGAGGATTTCTGCTCGCGGCTCGATTCCAAGACGGTGAACAAGAAGATCCTCGAGAGCCTTGTGAGGGCGGGGGCCTTCGACTGGGACGACCGCCACCGCGCCGCGCTGGATGCCGCGATCGAACCCGCCATCGGGGCTGCCGCCTCAGTGCAGAGAGATCGTGCCAGCGGCCAGGTCTCGCTTTTCGATTCCTTCGCCGACTTGGCACCCGCTCCAGCGCCCAAGGGGGAGAATGACGAGTCGGCCATCGATCGCTGGACCCGCTCCGAGCAACTCGCCCACGAGAAGGAACTCCTCGGCTTCTATGTCACCGGGCATCCCCTTGACGACTACCGCGGGAGTATCGAGGCGGGAACTTACGGATCGGTCGCCGAGGCCCTTGCGGTGACCGAAAAAGAGAGTTTTCGCCTCGCAGGCCTTCTTTCCACGGTGGAGAAGAGATTCACCAAGAAGGATGGGCGACCGTTCGGCATGATGACGCTCGAGGATGACAGCGGCACGATGGAATTCACCGCCTGGGACGAGTCCTTCACCAAGCATGAGGAAATCCTGAAGGCGGGCAACGTGATCTCCTGCACCGTCCGGGTCACCCCGAACGACGGATCGATCCGGGCGAATGCCAGCGACTTCAAGGCTCTTGCACCGAAACCCTCCAGAAAGCCACTCCGGCTCCGCATCGACAGGACCAGCCTCAAGGAGGAAGAACTCCCCAAGATCATCGTGGCGATCAGTAAGTGGCCCGGAAAACGCTCCCTCATCCTGGAGATCATCACCCCCTCGGGAACAATCTTCCCTCTCCAACTGGGCGAGGAATTCACCTTCGGGGACGAGCAGAAGCTGCGAGTAGCGCTTGAACCCTGGCTCAAGCGCTAGAAGTCTTGGGATCGTCCTCGCGCGAGCCTGCACTTGGTCCTTCCCCCACATCCCCTTCACACCCAATCCAGAAAATTCACCAATTCTGATCCCATTGTCGGGGTCTCCTTCTTGAGAGAACCAAAACGTCCTAAAAGGCCTCAACCATGAGCAAATCCTCTCGCATGAATGGATTCAAGGCGGCGTGGAACCGACTTAAGGAACACCCCCTTTTGAAGGTCGGCCCAGGGTTGATCACCGGGGTGGCTGATGACGACCCAAGCGGTGTGGTGACTTACTCGCAGGCGGGAGCGCAGTTTGGCCTCAACATGCTCTGGACCATGCCTCTGGCCTTCCCTCTCATGGCAGCGGTTCAGTCGATGTGTGCCCTTATTGGCCGTGTTACCGGAAGGGGGCTTGCTGCGAATATCAAAGGGACCTTCCCTCCAGCGATTCTGAAGGGCACCGTCCTCCTTCTTCTGGTGGCGAACACCCTCAACATCGCCGCCGATGTGGCCGCCATGGGGGAAGTTGGTGAGTTGGTCACGGGAATCAATCCGCGTTTGATGTCCCTGCTCTTTGTCACGGGAACGCTCTTGCTCCAAGTGCTCGTTCCTTACCATCGGTATGTCTTTTTCCTGAAGTGGCTGACGCTCTCACTGTTGGCGTACGCGGCCGTGCTCTTCACCGTCCATGTCCCATGGCATGAGGTGGTGCTGCGCACCATCCGACCGACATTTGCTCCGAACGCACAAGCCGCCACCATGGTTGTCGGCATTTTCGGAACCACGATCAGCCCCTACCTTTTCTTCTGGCAAGCCTCGGAAGAGGTGGAGGAGATGCATCGCAGCCAAGAGAAAGGCCCTCTCTTGGTGGATCCCGATTCGGCAACCCCGGAACTGAAACGGATCCGATGGGACACATGGAGCGGCATGTTCTACTCCGACCTCACGGCCTACTTTATTATCCTGGCGACCGCAGTCACGCTCCACGAGGCCGGCATCACCAATATTGAAACAGCCGCACAGGCGGCATCCGCCCTCCGTCCCCTCGCGGGCAACTCCGCCTTCCTGCTCTTCGCGATGGGAATCCTCGGCGTCGGCCTGATCGGCGTGCCCGTTCTGGCAGGATCGGCGGGCTACGCCTTCTCGGAGGCCGTGGGATGGAAATGGGGGCTGGAGAGGAAAGTCCGTGACGCACGCGGCTTCTACGCCGTCATCATTATAAGCGTACTCGCGGCACTCGGCATCCAATATTCACCGATCAGCCCCATGAAGGCCCTCCTCTGGAGTGCCGTGATCAACGGTGTCGTGGCCGTTCCACTGATGGCCGTGATCATCATCCTGGCATCCAAAAGGTCGGTGATGGGTGAATACACGGCGAGCCGTCCGGTTGTCATCCTCGGATGGAGCGCCACGGCCATCATGGGCGCCGCGGCGCTCGGAATGCTCATTCCGGGCTGATGAATAAGTTCTCTGGGGAAGGTTGATACGTTCCAAGTCTTCCCAAGAAAACAAAAACCTACATCACAAATGGCTTGGGGGATTTCAGCTCCTAGACGCCCACCACCCGCGGAACTGAGCTAGCGCCCTGCTACGGTGGCTTATAGCCTGCTTGATTTGACTCTCGAGCTCCCCAAAGGTCTGGTCGTAGCATCCATCAATCTGGGGCATGAAGATCGGGTCGTAGCCGAAACCTCCCTTTCCCTTGACCTCGGTGGCCAAGATGCCCTCCACGACGCCGTGGAAAACGGCTTGGGTGACGCCATTCTCGGCAACCGCCAGGACACACCGGAAGCGGGCCGTGCGCTTCTCATGGGGGACTCCCGACATCTTCTGCAGAACAAGCGCGGTGTTGGCCTCGTCAATGGATCCCAATAGAGCACCATGAGGTTTGCCGAGCACCGCGTATCGGGCGGAATAGACTCCGGGTTCCTTGCCCAGTGCATCGACCTCCAGTCCCGAGTCATCGGCCAGGACAATCCCACCGACATGGAGGGAAATTCCCTCGGCCTTGAGCTTTGCGTTCTCCTCAAAGGTAACCCCGGTCTCCTCGATCTCGGGCAGGTGCCCGACCTCGGTGGCATCAGTGACGAGCACCCCCTCTCCGAGCATGGTCTGGATTTCGCGGGTCTTGTGCCTGTTCCGGGTGGCAAACAGAAGCTTAGGGAGCTTGGCGGAAGCGGTGTTTTCGGTTTCCATGGAAGGCTTACCAGTTCGAACGAGATGTCCCTTACCCGCAAGCACTATCCTTTCCCTGAATTCGAGTCTCGCTGGCAGAAGCATTGGCTGGAGTCGAATGCCTTCCGCGCCGCCAATCCTGGAGATTCCGATTTCCGACCCGAAGCGAAGAAGTTCTACGTTCTCGACATGTTCCCCTACCCGAGCGGCGACGGTCTCCACGTCGGCCATGTCGAGGGATACACAGCCACCGACATCCTCGCACGCTATCGCCGACTCAAGGGGGACAATGTGCTGCACCCGATGGGGTGGGATGCCTTCGGCCTGCCGGCCGAGCAGTATGCGATCAAGACAGGACAGCATCCCCGCGTCACCACCCAGCGAAACATCGACAACTTCCGCACCCAACTCCAGTCGCTCGGTTTCAGCTACGACTGGACGCGCGAGATCAGCACGACGGATCCCGACTACTTCCGCTGGACCCAGTGGATCTTCCTGCAACTCTACGGTGCCTGGGTGAATCCCGCCACCAACCGCGCGGAACCTATCTCAACCTACAAAGGAAACGATCCCGACAGCGTCCGCCTCGCCTTTGTCTCCGATGTCCCGGTGAACTGGTGCCCCGGGCTAGGCACGGTGCTGGCTAACGAAGAGGTCGTCGATGGCAAGAGCGAGGTGGGAGGCTTCCCCGTGGAGCGTCGTCCGATGCGCCAGTGGATGCTCCGGATCACCGCCTTCGCGGAACGCCTGATCGCCGATCTCGACGGACTCGACTGGCCCGAATCAATCAAGCTCCTCCAACAAAACTGGATCGGGCGGAGCGAGGGTGCCGAGGTGCGCTTTCGCATCGAGGGATTCGGGGAGAGTGTCGCGGTCTTCACCACGCGTCCCGACACTCTCTTCGGAGCCACCTACTTGGTTCTGGCTCCGGAGCATGCCCTGGTCGAACACATCACCGCCGCCAGACAGCGCGATGCCGTGGAGGCTTACCGGAAGGCATGCAACTCCAAAAGCGATCTGGAGCGAACCGACCTCGCCAAGGAAAAGACCGGCGTTCCACTCGGCATCTCCGCGATCAATCCGGTCAACGGGGAGAAGATTCCCGTCTGGATCGCCGACTATGTCCTTACAGGTTACGGCACGGGGGCCATCATGGCCGTCCCCGCGCATGATGAGCGCGATCATGAGTTTGCCACGGCCTTCGGTCTCCCGATCCGCGAGGTCGTCCGTCCGGATGAGACCCAGCGGGAAAAAACCCAGAAATGCTTTCCGGGAGAGGGCACCGCAATCAACTCACCGGGCATCGAGGGACTTCGCTCCCCAGAAGCGAAGCGGAAGATGATCGCATGGCTCGAAGAGAAGGGCCTGGGGCGGCGCACTATCACCTACAAACTCCGTGACTGGCTCTTCTCCCGTCAGCGCTACTGGGGGGAACCCTTTCCGATCATCTGGGAAAATGGGGCCCATCATCCCCTAAGTGAAGATAAACTGCCCGTCGAGCCTCCCGCCATGGATGACTTCAAGCCAACCGGCACGGCCGAGCCACCCCTCTCCAAGGCGACCGAGTGGGTTCGCTATTCCGAGACTGCAAGGCGCGAACTCAACACGATGCCGCAATGGGCCGGCTCCTGCTGGTATTACCTGCGCTTCTGCGATCCCAGGAACTCTGAACGATTCATCAGTCAGGAAGCCGAGCATTACTGGATGGGAAAAGCTGGCAAGCCAGGCGGTGTCGATCTCTATGTCGGGGGCACCGAACACGCCGTCCTCCACCTCCTCTACGCACGCTTCTGGCACAAGGTTCTCTTCGATCTCGGCCACCTCACCACACCCGAGCCTTTCCAGCGCCTGGTGAACCAAGGCCTCATTCTGGGGGATGACGGGGTGAAGATGTCCAAGAGTCGCGGCAACGTGGTCAATCCCGATTCCGTGATTGCCGAATACGGCGCCGATTCCCTGCGTCTCTACGAGATGTTCATGGGCCCGCTCGAGCACGGAAAGCCCTGGAGCATGACCGGCGTGGAGGGGATCCACCGCTTCCTGGCCCGCGTCTGGCGCATGGCCATGAACGAGGATCAGGAAGGGAACTGGATCCTCTCCGGGGACCTGTCGGAACAGGAGTTGACCAATGCCCAGCGCAGGGTGGTGCACGCGACCATCAGGAAGGTGACCGAGGATATCGAGGCGCTCAGTTTTAACACGGCGATCTCCCAGATGATGATCTTCACGAACGAGTTCACCTCGGCGAAGCCACGACCGGTGGAGGCACTCCGTCTCTTCCTGCCACTGCTCAGCCCCTTTGCCCCGCACTTGGTCGAGGAACTCTGGATGCACCTCGGCAGGAAGTTTCCGGGATTCGAGGGGCTTGCCTCGCAGGCCAAGTGGCCCGCCTGGAACGAAGAGTATCTCGTCGTTGACGAGATCTCCTACGCGGTCCAGATCAATGGAAAAGTCCGCGGTCATCTCACCGTTCCCACATCCTCCGACAAGGAGAGCGTGGAGAATGCGGCCTTCGCCGATCCCGCCCTGGCCCCTCATCTTGAGGGCAAGGAGGTGAAGAAAGTGATTGTCGTTCCCGGCCGTCTTGTGAACATCGTCGTGGCGGGCTGATCCCTCTTCCTTTCCATGAACCATCTCCCTCTTCTCGCAACCCTCGCGCTTCTCGTATTTCCGACATTCCTTCCGGCACAGGAGGATTCCCCACTTGAAGGGCAGATGAAGATCCTCGCCCGCGGGATGCGACAACTCACCCAGCAGGTGGGCGATCCCGCCAAGCAGCAGGAGAACATCGTCCTTCTCGAAGCCCTCAAGAAAGCGGCGACGGATTCCAAAACCCTCGACCCACGGAAGACGGCCTCCATCCCCGCTGGAAAGCGTGAAACTTTCCTGTCCGACTACAGGCACGAACTCGACGCACTCTCGGACGCCTTCGAACGGATCGAAGAGGCTGTGAAAGCGGGCCAGTACGACAAGGCCAAATCCCTGCTAGCCACAGTGAACTCGATCAAGAGAGAGGGCCACGGGAAGTTCAAGGCAGACTAGAGCCGTTTGATCCAGATTTTGCAAGAGCCACGGGGCAACGGCGGGGTAAGGATAATCGCCTTGGTCTGTGCTCCAAGGGTTCTTCGGTGATGGAGGGAACAAGATTCCTCGTTCCATGAAGTTCCTCATCAAAGACGAAGCATCGGCCGCCACCAGGGAATAGCCGCCAGAATCACCAGGAGGGAAATTCCATACCATATCAGTCCCGTGCCGCAGGCAACCCGGGACTTGCACGCGCGCCGGCTTTGCACCGCGCCGATGTGGGCGAGAGCCAATGCCACCAGCATCACCACCACATGCTCCACGGCAAAGAACCGAGGGTCATGCAGTTTTATGGCGGAGGCGGGATGCGACCAGAACTCCTTCACATAGGGACTCGGAACATAAAGCAAGATTCCTAAAAGAACCTGAGTGTCCAGAATCGAGACATAGATGAGTCCAGAAACCCTTCCAAAAGGCACCAAGGAGACCTTCTTGAACACGCCGATAAGAGCCACCGTAACAGCCCCTATGCCGGCCAGAATGAGAAGCCAACGGAGATCCGAATGAATGGCGAGGAGGGTTGCGTAACTTTTGGTGGGCATGATCCGATGCTCACCTTTCGGAATGAGGAGTCAACTCCAATGGAAGTGGTCAAGGTTACTGGCCACTAAGGCCCAGAATCTTCCCCCCGTACCCGGTCATCTCCAGATATCCCTCGGCAGTGAGCGGCTTGCCCCCTTGATGCCCCTCCCCTTTCACTGCTCCCTCCCAGTAGGCGAAGGGAGGAAGAACGAGTTCCTGATCGGATAGCTTCGGCGTCAGGGAAAGCATCAGGGCCCGCGACGGGATACTGACCTCAAATCCGGAAGGGTAGAGACCGCCGTCATGGGGGCTCTTCCAATTTCCCTTCGGCATCATTGTCACTCCCTTGATATCAAAAACCTCTCCCTTCAAGGTGCGCAAGGTGCCAGATTGAAACACGGTCATGCCCTGCCTGTCCCGGATCCGAAAGAGCATGAGGTCGTCGCCGGTGCTGAGATGCAGCCCCGACCAGTCCCATCCGCTCTCCCCGGGATCGAGCGAATTGGTCGCCCATTCATGATCGAACCATACAAGACCACTCACCTTATGACTCTTTCCATCGATAGAGACCGAACCCGAAGCCGTTAACCGTGTCAGCGAGTAGTAGTGGGAGGCACGGCCGGACTTTTCAGACTTGGGGCTTATGCCACGGGCGCCATGGATCAACGGCTCCCTCTCCTGGGTCAGGATGAGATCAACCTCTCTTCCTTGCTCGCAAGCCTTGAGATGAAAGGTTCCATCACGAACTTGCTCGAGCACCCAGTCCTCCATCCATGCGATCCTTCCATCGGAGGCGGAAGGAATTCCGAATCCGGCTTCACCGAAAGCCCCCCGAGAGGAACGCTGGAAATATCGGAATGTTTTTCCCGAGACATCACTCAGTGCGAAGTGGGTGAAGGGAAGTTCGGCAACCCGAAAACGGGAGGATCCGTCAGGCTTACTACCGGCATTGATCCCCTGACGGAAAAAGGTCAACTGGAAGCCGAAGTCATGCCCCCCCGCGTCGGCAAGATTCCCCGTCGCATACCACCACTCGGTCTTGAATTCCCGATGCGGGCCGTGATCGCGGGGAAACTCATACTTCCATCCGGGTTGCGCGGTGCGCCATCCCTCCTCCGCTGCAGAGAGAAATGCGGGGGCAAGGGTTGCCACCGAGATTACTAATAGACAAAAGGGTCGGAGGGGGCAGGGCATGGTTCCACCTTGGTAGCATCGAGGATGGCGGTGCGACGCCCGCCTTCCACCGGGAAGGTCGGCTTTCCGGTGATCTTCACCCATCCCATCTCCGGAACGAGGGGCAACTTGGGAAACTGCACGATAACACCAAGCGGTTTGGCATCGGCCGCACAGCAGGTCATGAACATCCGGACCGCCTGAAAGCGGTCTCCCTTGGGATTCCCGGTGCTCATCGGGACAAACTGTCCGATCATCTCGACCAACTTGCCCTCGAACTCCCCTCGGTAGGAGGGCATCTGGATCGCGTAGAGCATATCGATGATCTGAAGCGGCATCGGCCCTACTGGTTTCTCGGAAGAGCTGGTTGTAGTCTCGGGGGGGGGGTCAGCAGCCTTCGAGGCGGCATTCACGGCGGCCGCTGCCGCCGAAGGAAGCTTCTCAAAATCCTGAACAACACCACGGTTTTTAACGGTAGTCGCGGTGAATCGGTCGGCTTGACCCGAAAGGAACACGCCGACAGGGATAAGAAGAATCAGTGTCTTGAGAAGGAGTCCCATCACCCCTTCCCCATGATGATGTCCGTGTTCCTCATTGCGGTAGTCATGACCATGATGGTCGTGCCCGTGGTCACATGCACAGGAAGCAGCGGAACCGCCACGCATTGTGGCCAGCACCATGATGGCGAATCCGGCCAGCAGGATGAGGAGACATCCTGCGGCCACGGTGAAGGGTTGGAGCGATGGATGGAGATAGGTTGACAGGCGACCGCTCCCAGCCAGCCAGAAAACCCCAGTACCCCAGAGCAAAAGGATCATGGCATTCCGAATTCCGGAAAAGATAGGTGGCGGGGTGTGCATGTCACCAAGAGAGGTTGAGGGATCCGATCCTCCAGCAGACAAGTCCGATCATCAGAAAA
>Ga0209189_1001713_pt1 | contig 16192 bp, 14 predicted proteins | sample C_130820_EF_Meta_FD_187308 | JGI IMG/M metagenome (GOLD analysis project Ga0209189, IMG submission 187308) | Freshwater microbial communities from Lake Croche, Canada to study carbon cycling - C_130820_EF_MetaG (SPAdes) (version 3) | ecosystem: Environmental > Aquatic > Freshwater > Lake... | reverse complement strand
TGCTAGAGCAGTTCCGAAAGCATCGCGAATTCGGACATTAGCAAACTGAGATGTTGGAGACTTATCTTTCCAAGTACCAGAAGTGGCATCTTCGGTTAAAGTCTCTGCAGCACCTGCAGCGCTATAATAAACTCCACTCTTAGCTGTTGACATTGCGCCAGCAACTGAAGATGTGGTGATTGTTACTGTAATCAATCCAGCAAGTGTTGCACCTGATTGTGATGCAGCCATTGAAGCAGCTGTTGTTGAAGCCTTTGTGTAAAGAGCCACAGTCATGCTAGTTGCTCCTGCATCAGGAGTTACTGCAACTGCAAACATTTCAACAGAACCAGTACCTGCAACTGCATAAGATGTTCGTGATGCGTTAAGCGCTCCACCAGTTGCTGAAGTTGCTGCACCGCCAGATAAAGTTCCGCCACTTACTGTAACTGCTGATGCAGTTAAGCTTGTATTAGTTGCAGAATAAACTACCAAGGAACCTGTATTTAGCATTACTGCAGTCTGTGTTGTTCCAGCAACTAGATCACCTAGAAGTGAAGAAACGTTAACTAATCCAACAGATGCTGCCACTGTTGGTACATTACTGACTACCGTATTGGTAGTAACAGGGCTTCCTGTAGTTGAGGCTAATGTAGCGATATTTAATACACCTTCTGTAGTAGCTGCCGTTTGAGCAGTTCCTGCTGCAACGTTAGCAGCTGCATTAGCAACAGGTGTTGACGCAACAGAGAGAACTCCCGCTGTTAACGCCGACACTGCAACTAGTGCAATGCGTTGTTTCATTGTCTTTGTAGACATTTGTTTCCTTTCGTTAGTCGAGTTAGGGAATTTCCCTATCTCGGCTCGAAGATCTTTCGATCTTCTAATTCCGTCTCCCCTGGCACACACGTGTAATGCCAAATGAAGGCGGAAAGCTATTTATTCAGTGAGGGCTGGCCCACCATCTGCTTGATCTAAAACTTGAAGCATCAGGGTTACGGTTTCAAGTTGATCCAGTGAAAGCTCCATATGATCTGCATACTCGGTAGCTGAGATTGTTTTAACTGCAACTACTGGCTTAGTAACGGGTGTGGTAGGCGCCACTGGGGCAACATTTACTGACATATCTTGATCATTAGAAAGTTGGGTCAGAGTGGTGGTGATTGAGGTATTTGATTCATTACCGGTTAGAGAGTTAAGACCTAGGAATGAGGTTAGAACTAAAATAAAGATGAGCGCCATCTTTGAAGATTTAGCGGTTAGCTCTGCCGCCTTCTTATAGGTGGTAGATAGAAGATCTAGTGCAGTTAGGCCGCGAGCCTCATCGATAATAAGTTCAGATAGAACTTTGCGTAATGATGCACGAGCACGTGAGACTGTGTGACGAACAGCAGACTCTTTGATACCAAGCTCTTTTGCAATCTCTGCAGTGGAACGACCTTCAACCTCCCACATCACAAGCGCTGCTCGCTCTGCAGGGGATAGTAAAGAAAGTGCTTGACGAATAACTGCAGCATCTTCAGCAGCTGAGATCGCTAGTGAGTGATCTCCAGAGACCTGCCAAGCTGATTCAACCTCAGCTGAGGCATCATCTAATGCAACTAAATTTGGGCGTCTGTTTTCAGCACGGAAAATATCAATACATAGGTTTTCAATTGTGCGGTGCAGGTAGGAAAGAGCATGCTGATCACTTTCTAACTCTGGGGCGGCTAACATAAATTTAACTAGCGCCTCTTGGGTAATCTCTTCAGCCTTTGCAACATCCTTCACAATCCGATTGGCATGGGCAATTAGCTCTGATCGGTTTTGTGTGTAGAAAGAGGAGAATTTGGCAACACTCCAGGTAGCAGGAGAGTTAGCCTCAACCGCCTTCACCTTTTTGGCCTTTAATGCCATCTTTGTGTGCCCCTTTAGATAACCGGTATTTGTCTTGCAGCTGCAGCCGTCGCTGCCTCTAATCACCTCTACGGATTAGGTGGGTCTTTGTAGTGGAGATGGGACAAATCGGACATTGCCCGCTCCTAATGCCCTAATTATACCATTGTGGGCCCTGTCGGGATCGAACCGACGACCCACAGATTAAAAGTCTGTTGCTCTACCGACTGAGCTAAAGGCCCCAAGGAAATAAAAAATGAACTTCATTAGATTAATGGAAAAGATACCCATTAACCAATTCCTTAATCATAATACATGTTTAGGGTGATTGTTGATACCGAACTTGCTTCAAAATTCTAGTAGAAAATACTAACTCTCGAGCAAACTTCTCCAAAGCTGGGTGATTCGATCCTCGCTGAATTCGGTTAGCACATGAGTTTGGATTTTCAAGATTTCCACTGATTTCGCATTAGATGATTTTAAATGAGCATTTTTCAGGGCATCCCTTAAAGATGAATCTTCAGGATTGAAATAGAAACCATGCTCTCTAATCGTTTCGCGATGCTGAGGGATATCGCTTATCACTGGAATGCATCCGAAAAGCATGCCTTCTAATGGTGGTAATCCAAAACCCTCGGCGAACGAAGCTGAAACAATAATCCGACTTCTCGCTAAATACTCTGAAATTAAGATGTTCGATGGACTATCAATAAATTCAACACTCGGTCCAAATTTATTTAGAAGTAAACTATTATAGAGTTGGTCATCCACTCTGCCTTTAGAACCAAGGATTGCCAACTTATAATCTTTAGGAATTAAACCAAGAGTTGTTGCCTCAAGGAATTCTTCGATTACTTTATAAATATTTTTCCTAATTTCAATTGTATTTACAACAGAGATTAAATTTTCAGATTTCGTTGGGTTAGTGGGAATTTGTCTAAACTGAGTGCCAACTGAGCACGGAATAAATTTTACAATTCGATGTGTTCCAAATAATTGTTGAAATTCAAGAGAAGTAGCCTGCGAATCAAATACCCAAACAATACTCTTATTTTTTAATAAAGACTTTAGTCCCCTTGAAAAAATAAAAATTGCTAAATTATCAAAGAATTGGGGGTGGGTAATTGGAAGAATGTCATGGATTCGCACAATATGTGTAGTTTTTTTTGATACTGAAATCGGATCAATATGCTGTTGGATGTAAAAATTATAGTTGGACGTCTTAATTTTAAAATTTTTTCTTTTTGGAGACCTGGCAAAACGACTCGGAAAACCTAGCCGGGCAACCAATAAATTCCCTTGGAAATTTTTTGGTGTTTCTAGGCCCAAACTTTTAGTTGCATAACTAGCGATTTCTCCTGGAACCTTACATAATTGGATATTTCGAATTAAAGATTGTGATTGAAGAGCTATTAGCACTCGAACTATGGGATTGGGTAAAATCGATCTACCATGATTATTCTTCAATGTAGCACTCAAGTAATCTGCAAGTTCGATCGCGCCAATTTTGCTGAAATACCGGCGCTTTACATAAGTACTGGGGAATGCAAGCAAGTCGAGGTTCTCCTGGAATATTTCACTGAAAATTCTTGCAAGAGCGCGCGTATCGTTGGGGATTCCCGAGTGACCACGGGTCGCATAAGTGAAATCGTAAAGTAACTTCTTTTTTTGAGCCTTTAAAAAATACATAGGGTAATATTAGGGCATAAAATATTTTCTAGCAGTTTGGACATCATATGAAGACAGCTCTCATTACAGGTGTAACCGGTCAAGATGGTCATCATCTTTCCAAATTACTCCTATCAAAGAATTACCGAGTCGTTGGGCTTGTAAATGGTCAGCGAAATTCAAGGGAAGAAGGGTTTTCTAAATTATTTCCTGACGTTGAATTAGTTAGGGGTGACTTAACCGATTTTGCCAGCCTACTGCAGGTTGTTTCTGACGTAGCCCCTGAAGAGATTTATAATCTTGGTGCTATTAGTTTCGTTGGGATGAGTTTTAAGCAACCAGAGTTAACGGCAAATACTACGGGGCTTGGCGCTCTGAGATTACTGGAAGCGGTGCGAAAGTGTGGAGGAGATAAAAATACTAGGTTTTATCAAGCATCTTCGAGCGAGATGTTCGGGAAAGTGCGCGAGACACCACAAACGGAACTTACTCCATTTTACCCGAGATCACCTTACGGGGTATCAAAAACTTTTGCACACTATACTTGCGTAAATTATCGCGAAGCCTATGGAATGCATGTATCGAGCGGTATTCTTTTTAACCACGAAGGCGAGTATCGAGGACATGAATTCGTTACACGCAAAATCACTTCCAACATTGCACGAATTGCCTTGGGAAAACAAACTAAATTTTCGCTTGGAGACTTGTCGCCAAGTCGCGATTGGGGCTATGCCGGTGATTATGTACAAGCCATGTGGCTTATGCTGCAACAGGCCACACCAGACGATTATGTGGTAGCCACTGGAAAAACTCAAAGTGTTGCCGAATTTGCTAAAAGAGCGCTTGAAGTTGCTGGCTTGAAGGGGCCGTTAGAACTTTATATCGACTTTGATATCGAAATGATTAGACCAGCAGAAGTCGATCTTTTGGTGGGAAATGCTTCTAAAATTACTCAGAAACTAGGCTGGGAACCTAAAACTAAGTTTCAAGAACTTGTCGAAATTATGGTGATAAATGATCTTAACATAGAAAGAAATAACAGTAATGCATGAGCCCAAAAAATTAATATCAAATAATAAAATGTATTTCTATGAAGATTTTGCAGAAAATTTCGATTCTGTTGTAAATATGTACGATACAAACAAAAGAATTGAAGTATTTTTTCAAGAACTTTTAGTAGAGAGCTTGAATGATAAAGAATTGCTCGATGCTGGCTGTGGGACTGGTTGGTTTAGTGTAGAGGGCGCAAATCGAGGCGCTAAAGTCACCTCAATGGACTTGGGCCCGAAGTTACTCTCAGAAGTAGAAAAGAAGGTAGCTAGCATGAGAGTGGTCGGTTCTGTTCTTGATATTCCATTTCCTGCAAACTATTTCGATGTTGTTGTTTGCAGTGAAGTAATTGAACATTTACCTATTAAACAACTTGCATTGGATGAGCTTTACCGTGTTCTAAAACCAGGTGGAATAATTGTAATATCTACGCCAAATCGAATTTGGTATTTTGCATTAATTTTTGCCCGAATCTTTAAATTGAGACCCTACAACGGGCTAGAACATTGGTCAGGCTATTTTGAATTACAATTTAGACTCAAAAAATCCCGCTTTAAAGTTGAGTCGGCGACTGGAGTGCACGCTTTCCCATTTGTTTTTAAAAAAACGGAGCGATTACTTGATTTTATTCATCGTCACCGAAAATTTATATCGCCATTTATGGTCAATGTCGTAGTACGGGCAAGAAAATAGATTATTTATCTTTTTAATTTATATTCTTTCCTATTACGAATCAGTTCAATAATTTCAGCTATATATGCCCCTAGAATGCCTATCGAAATCATTTGGACTCCTGAAAATATAACTATGGCACATACCAATGAAGCCCAACCGGGTGTTGCGTTTCCTTGAATCCATTCATACCCTGCACTAAGTAACCACAAGAACCCTAACCCAGAAGTTAGTGCACCGGCTACTAAAATCCAATAAAGTGGTTTGGTTGTGAATCCTTTAAAGCTCTTAAAGGCAAGGCGAGTCATGTGAATAGCCGTATATTTAGTATTACCAAATTTACGAACTTCAGCTTCATACGGAACGTAAATAGTAGTAAAACCTAACTTCGGAATTAAGAGACGAAAAACCTTGTCCCGGTTGAGGAGCGAGTTAAAAGTGTCAACAACTTCCCTATTTACTATTCTAAAATCAGCAGCATTTTCTATAATTTCTACCCCCGACATAGTTCTACTCAATTTGTAGAAGAGTTGGGAAAATATCCTCTTAAAGAGCACGTCTTTACCTCGATTTTCTTGAAAAGCGATCACAGCATCAACCCCTGATTCAAGAATAATTGAAAGCATAAACAACATAGTTTCGACAGGGTGTTGTAGATCGCCGTCCATAGATGCGACATAATTTCCTCGCGCATTTTCATAGCCGGCATTTAATGCCTGCATGTGGCCAAAATTACGGGTAAAACTGATAATTTTTAGTTCTTTAATTATGTGGGCTGAAAGTTTTTCAAAAGTTTTATCTGTGCTTCCATCATTAATTACAATTATCTCAAAGGTTATCTTTGCCCTCTTTAAAGCTAAATACAAACCAGAAATAAATATATCAACAGATTCTTCTTCGTTGTACATGGGAACTATTACACTCAAAATAGGATTTTTATTCATTTTACACACCGTTATTTTCTACTCAGGCCGTTACATATGCTACTATTAAACTTACTAAAATGAATTGAATCTGCTGTCTTAATTACAAGCTCCTGATAATCTACCGGATATCCAATTTCTTTAAATTTGTTTATTGCAATACACCCAAAATTATCATCGTTATTGGCTTTTATAGCTGCCTGAACAATCAAGGTATTCGGAATTCTGCCATCCATGTTTAAAACCCACCAGTTTGTGAGAGTGTTAATTGTGAGTACAAGTACACATACAGCCGCAAGCGCTGTTGCACCGTATGATTTAAAATTGCTTGATTTCTTATTTAAAAATTCTAGAATCACTCTATATATTATGACTGAAATTAGAATCGTACAACTGAAGGCATACAAGTAGATAGTGCCTAAATGCGATAAAACAGGTCCCCATTTCTGATTAGCAACTTGAGTGAATGTTGCACTTGTTATTAGAACAATTATTCCAGCTATCAAAAAATGATTTTTTTGTGGCTTATTTAATGTAGGCTGAATCTGAGCAATATTTCGGATTAAAAAAAAGAAAATTGTTATAACCAAACACAATGAGAATATGCTTAAAAAAGTAAGTTGTGGAAACATGTTATAAGTGACTACGGCACGCCCTATTCCAACTGGAGGAAATAGAGAGAAAACCCCGTAAACAGTCGCTTTTATAGTAGTCTGATTAATTGTTATGTTTGTGCCTGAATAATCTGAGCCTCCTTTTGAGAGTTGTGAAACTAAAAATAATATTATAATTGCTAATAAGCAAAAAAATGTTTTTAATTTTATATTACCTTCCTCATCTATTCGATTTCTGGTATTCATATACATGCAAGCAAAAATTATCCAAGCAATTAAAATAGGGTAAGAAATATCATAAGTAAAAGCAGCGAATATCGATGATATAAAATAAAAAATAAAGTTCCAAAATTGATTTTTTTTAGACTCCAAAAATCTAGTATGTAGTAAAATTGCAAGAAATATCAAAACGGTAGTGCCGAGTCCATACACTAAGTGTTGAGAAAAAGGATCAATACTCCAGCTTGAATGATTAACCAAAAGAATTCCAACAATTAAGCCCGTTGCTACGATGTTTTTATTCAAATCCTGCTTTGTGCTTCTTTCAAGGCGAGCAATTGAGTAATTCACAAGAAATATTGAAAGCCAGATACCAATAAGCAAAATAAGGAGATTATGAGCGAAATATAAATATCTAAAATTTATGTTTGTTGATTGTTGTGCCCAAGTAATAATAGATATATCAAACCATTGCAAAGTCCATCCGAAGGGAACAAAATGCCCAGTCATAGTCCTTTGAAGCCATAACCAGTATCTCAAACCTTCAAATAAGCCCTTATCGTTATTTATTTGATTAATGGTGAGGAAAGATGTTAGATCATCCGCTTGAATAGGTTCAAGTGCAAAAGGCAGTAGAATAATGCATAAAAAAATTATCAAAAGAATCCAGGTTTTCTTTTGTAGTTTCACGTTTTCATTATACCTTTAATTCGCCTCCATTTATCTATTATTAGAAATAAAATAATGGGTATGCAAATTAAGTATGTAATAAATGCATACCTAAAATCTTGTGCAATTCCAAAAATAATAAGTCCTACGTGCCTTGCCGTCACAAATGCTAAAAGAAAGGTAATGGGTTGGTTAATCTTACGACTCATTAGTACTAAAAAGAAAAACATAAAATATGTTACGGACAAGATGGCACCGGGCCAAATCAACCTACCTGCCCAAGTGTTGCTGTAAGTTATATACTTGTTTGTTGCATTACTTAATTTATTAGAATAGTAACTCACTTGCAGATTATGGTGATTATACGGAGTCATGGGAACTCCACTCGTTACCCAATATACGTAACTTGGTCCTGATGACAAAGGCCATGGTATAAATGCTTGCGTTCTGCACAAATGTGCCTTAACTAAAGCCAAACCAGCCTTAGAAAAAATAATCTTTGGATAATCATTTAAAATCTTATTACTAGCTACATTTACAGCAGATAAATTAAATCCTTCCGAATAAACCATATTTGCCATAGATTGACATTGAGCTGCTCCAATTTTCGAACTTCCACTTGTGAATGAAGTAACTTGAGCATTTATTTTATTCGGCAATAATTCTGGTTGAGTAGTTGAAACATACGCAACGTCTCCTACTAGTGAAGCCACATTCCACCATGGATCAGATTTTGTTGCACCAGTTAAAAATATGAGAACATTTCCAAGCAATATGGTAACTAAAATTGAAATAGATAACATTCCAATTATTTGAGGTTCATTTTTCATTGAAAAAGTACCATGATTTATCAATCGTGATACGAGAGTCTTGCCGAGAAATAAAATTAATAATATAAGCAATGTAGGCCACCCATCGTGGCGAAAACTTGAGCCTACTATCAAAAATGTTATTCCAAGCAATTTAAATTTAAGCTGTTGATGACCTATTGATTTCAATAATAATATGATGCCTATAACAGAGAATGAACCGAACGGGATGTCTTTCCAAAGTGTAACACCTAGACCACCATAAAATGGAAATATCTCTAACAAACTAACTAATAATAGTTTTGAGTTGGTAGTTAGTGATTGGTTGATATCTATAAATGTTAAAACCATGAATAATGTGGCAACCAGCATTATCGATTGCAAAATTGCAAGTAACCATGGAAAATTCCAATTTGCACTAAATAATTTTACGTAAATTGTGTAAGAGACGGTTGGAAAATCATCATACTTAGATGAGAAAATTTGATCTAGGGTCAAGAAAGAATCGTTTGTTAAAACTAATGGAGAAGCAGAAACTACCCAAAAAATGATTGAAATAAATAAGGCACTAAGACCCAATTTATTTTTTTGCAAAAAAGTGTACAGTTTTAATGAAAAAAAAGAGTTAAGAATGGTAAGTAATATTCTCTAAGATGTAACTTAAGTTCCTGCTTGGCTCAAATTTCAAGTAATTTTGTAAAAGACTGATATCGGCTACCAAGCAACCCACATCTCCTTTACGTTTTTCTTGTATTTCATACTCAGTCTTTACGTTAAATATTGATTGGATAACCTCAATAACTTGCATTACAGAATTACTTTTTCCAGAACCAACATTTAGCACTTTGACATTACTATCCCATTCTTTCATTGTGATCAATTGCTTAATCACTTTGGCGACATCTACTACATCTACGTAATCTCTTTCAGCAGTTCCGTCGAAAGTTTTGAAATTATTTCCAAAAATATCAACTTTACTACCATTTTTAAGCGATTGTAAAATCATAGTAACCAAATTTGATCCTTTGTGTTCAGCCAATTCTGGGCGTACAGCACCAACGACATTGAAGAACCTTAATGCTATTGAATCTACTTCCGGATATTCTCCAAGAAGTTTTTCTGCTAACATTTTACTTCGTCCATATGGAGAAGCTGGGGATAATATCGAGTTTTCTTTCGCAATACCGCTAACAATATTGCCATAAACTGCAGCTGATGATGCAAAAATAAAACGCTTAACTTCATATTTTGAGCATAACAATAAAAGATTACCAGTTGATTCTACATTAGTCTCATAATAAGTTGAAGGATAGTTGAAAGAATCGGTAACCGACTTTAAGCCGGCCAAATGCACAATGCCATCTATTTTTTTATTAGTAAATAATCTTTTCAATGCGATTTTATCTCGGATATCTACTAATCCATATTGTACCTTTTGTTCGTTGATCTCGTACTTCGGTTGTTCACATAAATCAATACCGAGTAGTGGCGTTGACGTAACTTTTAATTGCTCAACAACGTGACGACCAATGTAGCCATTTGCACCAGTTATAAGCCAACTCATATGGTAATCGTACATGAAAATGGTTTAATTATAACAGCCTAAATCAACTTCAATCAAAATAGATTTGACATAAAGTTGAATAACTGATCTTTAGATAAACTAATTGTAATAAGGTGCATCAGGTGCGCGATCTATATCTCAGGCCCTTGTTTAGGGCAATTTTTTCGGATTGTACTTACCAATTGAAGCTGCAATCAGCATTAACATTAGTTTAAAGTATGCATAAGGTCCAACTATTTTGGTTGGCGTGGGAGTTTCCGATGGATAGGTCCGTGACACAGGCACTTCTGTTATTAAGAATTTAAGTTGACTGGCCCTTATGGGTATGTAGAAAATTAATTCATAAGTTGAAAATATTTCTCTGAATATGCTCATCTCATCACTTTCAATTAATTTGCGACTATACCCTCTAAAACCATTAGTGGTGTCTGTAAAGCGGCGGCGTGCAGCTAATGAGGTTAAAGGTGCATGTAAAAAACGAATCCCTAGGTGCCTAATTCGAGGGGTATTTATTGCCACGCCGCCAGGGACAAAACGAGAGCCTTGTACGAAGTCAAATCCCTCGTACAGTGCATTACTGATCATAGTTATCCCTTCAGTTCCATCTTTGCCGTTGCCATCCATGGTTATTAAATACTTATAGCCCTCTTTTAATGCAAAATAGAATCCCATCTGCAATTGTGCAGAGAGTTTTCCTGAACCTTGGTTTTGAAGAATCGCTCTTACTCCCAAGTTTTTGAAAAATGATAAATCTGCCAAAGATCCATCCGTAGAGCCGCCATCAGCAATAACAATATCAATAGAAAATCTCTTTTTACTAAGTTCAAGAATTTGTTTTTGAATTCGAATTCCCTCGTTAAGCACGGGGATGAGAAGAACGATATCATTTTTCTTTTTCATGAACATTTGGATTTTGTAATTAGGAATAAAGTAATTCATCGAGACACTCCATTTAAAATTTCGATGGACTCAAATAGATCACCAATTTGTTTCGTTTTGCGCATTTCTAATGTAATCACTCCTAAGTAGCCTCGTGACTCTAGTGCATTAAGAAAGTTACGATAAAGGAGAGTGTTTTTTTTATTAAGAGGGCTTAAATTAAGCTCTGATAAATGAATGTGTGAAGGTAAATAGTGAGAATTTAATATAAGATCAACACAAGATTCCTTTGATGCCTCCGTGCACGCAAGGTCTAAATGCCATTTAAGTTTAGGTATGCCTGCTAACTCTACAAATCTACGTGCTTCGCTGGATTTTGTTATAAAATTACATCCGTATACATTTGGGTTAGCCTCAAGAACGAGATAGCTATCATTCTGACCCCAGTCGGAGTTTAACTTTTGAAAAAATTTACGAGCCGAAATTTTAGCTTCAGCCACTGTTAAATTTCCTCGGTTTCGATTTTCAGGTGATCCAAAAACCATTGGTCCGGCTCCAAGAATTGCAGCTTTAGCACTTAAATTTAGAAGGTAATTCGCTAATTTCTCCCTTGTTTCAAAATTGCCAAATAACTGAAGATCTTTTCGATTGAATAATAGGCTTTGGAGTGAGGTAATCGGAAAGCCCAATTTATTCCAGTAAATTCTAAGTTGCTTAAAATCTTGCTCGGAAGTATTTTCTAGATCACTAAAATAACGACTTGGCGCAATTTCAATTCCAGTAATAACGGAATTTTTCAAGTAAGTTGCTACCTCTCGGTCTTCGCTTGGAAGCCATGCAATATTCGACACAGCATATTTCATGATTTGTGCGCACTCTGTATCCATTGCCTTAGCCCAGCCAGGACCTCTTGTTTTGACAAAATATAAGAACCGCTACGCCCTACTAATTCCTTTGAATATTTGCTCGTCATCAGGTGATGCAATTCCGGGACTTCAAATTCTGGTGCACTTCTATTAAAACAAGAGCTGTAAACTTCAGCAACAGTTACGGGTTCTGTCGCAAGATTTATAGTTCTCAAACCAAGGTCGAGGCACAACGCTAAGTGTGCGGGTAAGGATCGAACATCATAAAATTGAAACGTTGATTTACTGTTTACTTGCGGATCAGGCCTATCATTCATAAGATCATAAATAAGGTTCTTCTTGAGGCCCGGTCCAAAAATCCCAGGTAGTCTGATGATTGACAGGTTGGCTAATAGACGGCGCAATTCTATTTCTAAATAAGCTCGATTTGCCCCATACCCTTCTGGATGTTTTTCTGATATGTTTTTTGACTCATTAAATTCAGTTCCGGAAGGGAAAACGTCGATCGTTGAAATCAATACAGATTTCTTGTCCTCTATACATTTAATAGAGTTGATCAAATTTTGTATATTTTCCAAGTCCTTCTTGGGTTCAGCATTAGCAATCCATTTTGTAGCAGGTGCTGCAGCAATTATGATCAACTCCGATTTATCAAGGGCTAACTCTGAAATATTTTCTCGGCCGTACCGGTAGACATTCTTATATATTGAAGATAAATAGCCACCGATAAATCCTGAGGATCCTATAATTCCTACTTTTGTCACTTTTCAGCCGTCCTATTACTCACTATCGGATTGAACTATATTGGGATCCACACTAAATATATAGTGTGGACTCATATATTCGCGAATGACGCGAAATGAAGGTTGATCAATTGAAGCTGCTGCTATTTGATAGATATATTCGGTCAACACCCCTAAAACTGAAAGGATTAAAAAAGAAAGTCCACTAATTTGTAAATTGGTAGTAGTCCAACCCGGAACTACTTTTCTATTTATTCCTACTATCAGGATTACAAATGAAATTAAAACAGAAATGGAAGCACTAAATAAGGAGAAGAAACTAACCCACCGAAGCGGTTTAGCCGAAGAATGCGCCAAAGTTCTCGCTCCAATCCGCACTAATCTACTCCTGTCAGAGGATGCACTCTTTACTTCTTTTTTTGCCAACACCACTCCACGGCTGAGTTGTGGGGCGACCCTTAGTACTTTGGATCTTAATTTTCTACTATTCCAAGTTTGGAGTGCAGTCCTTTTTGTCAGACGTGGCATATAAATCATGGTGTGAACAGGGACTTCTAGAACAACACTTGACATAGTGCTCAAGATCCGATCAAAAAAATTCCATTTTTTTGGTATTAACTGGTAAGAATCAGCATTTCTTTCCAAATCAGAATTTAACATACTGAAAAGTAGTCGAGTGTCAACAGTAAGAGCATTCACGTCAGGAAGCTCTAAGATCCAATCACCTAAAGCTAATTCAAGACCTGCTGTGAATAGAGCATCGCTACCAGATGCAGATATTTCATAGATTGCAAGACTCGTAGATTTTGTACAATATTCCTGTATCAATATACTTTCAATTGAATTTGGAACAATGCATATAATTATCTCAAAATTTCGGTGTACTGCTTCTAAAAAATTGGAGAATTCTGATATTGACTGAAGGTCATTGGGTGTTTGGGCAACACATATGCAACTGAGAAATCCTTCAACTTTTACGTCCATTAAATCACCTCACTAAAATTGTTATAAACTTCTTCGACTTCATAAACCAGGTCAACTTTACTCCCGAGTACAGATAAAATCCTACGGTCTCGCTGGGCAAAAATTGGCCTAGCATCATTAAAATCCTTCTTTTTTAAAATTGTCTTGACTGTGTACTCACTACTCAAGACTTCACACTCTGCCAAGATCGGCAAATATCGCGATGCATCTCTAACTATTAATTCTGAGCGTGAAGTCAACGATTCATTGAGAAATATCCGCGCTTCGGCAAAACTGTTAAATTTCGCATGAGGCGTATGACGAACGTGGGTCAAGATTTGACATTGAAATACTGGCCATGGGGTAATCGACCAATAGGGTCCATCCATTACTGTGATAGCTGCCTTCCGTAACGACTTCGGTGCCCTTACGCGAATTAACTCACAAACCTCATACATATATTTGGCATTGAAGTTAAGGTCTGATTGGATTTTATCAAGACCATACGTAGTGATTATTACACCTTGATAATCTGCTTGATTCCCATCTAAGGTTTTTACCCGGACTCTTGGTGTATTGCCATTTTCGATATTGTTTACGTTAGTAACTTCTGCGTTGAAATAGGTATTAATATTAAAAGCATTTAATTGTTCCAACATTATTTTTAAAAGAATTTCTGAATTGAAAGCCACTTCCTGCACTTTATAAACATCAGAAATTAATAAATTATTAAAATCTTTTGCCCTTGATTTTGAGAGTCTTTCAATTGGCGCACCAATCATTTCCATTAATCTAACAAATTTGACGGAGTTGACTTTAGAATCTGTAGCAATCGCATATAGAGATTCGAAATCCTCAAATATGGCTTGCTCAAAATCACTTTTAAAGCGAGAATAATTTACTCTACATCTAGCAGCTGTTGTGAGTGAGCGGGGATAGTGGTAACCACCATGAACTCTTGCTTGATTAAAAAGGCTTGATTCTTGCATCGATTGTGAATTTCTTTCATATATTGCAATGCTATAACCTTTTTTTGCAAAGTGCAGCGCAGCTGTCAAGCCAAAAAAACCCGCCCCCACAATTGCGATTGATTTTCTGTTTGTCACATATGAATCGTATCGCGCCTCATGTTTTGAGTCTTCTCAAGCCGGCAAATACGCCCTGATTCGAGTAAAATCGAATGTTTATCACAGTACTTCTGCCTAGTATTACCTGTTCATTCTGAGGAAAAATGCCCGGTATTTTTTGTCGAGCCTCATAAATTATTTGCTTGTTAATTTGGTTGAACCCAAAGAATAAAAAGTCTGAAATAAATGTGTTTGTGATCAATTCTTAGTTTCACTAATCTCGCAATCTGAGCAATAGAAATTTTAAAGGAGTATTTGAAATATATTTACATCAATTCGTGCTATTATTACTGGAAAATTATTAGATTTTAGGAAATGTGAAAGCGTGTATTTCAATTAATTTTATACTTAGATAATCTCCTTATGTGCAGCTTTGATCAGTCTGTTATTTATCGCGACACCCAAATCTTTATTAGTAGGTGGAATAACTTGAATAGCTTTAATTCCATGACTATCTGCTAGGCGTAAGGCATTGTAAAGCTCGTGTGCATACTCATGGTCATCTTTTGGGCTGGCTAATCTAATCACGCCGTTGGGAGTTGGAATATCAGCTAGCGCAATAAATCCATCACCTGGTCGAGGTATCCCATAAAGAAGGATTTGAGCTTTTGGTGAATAATGTGCTTCCAATAATCCTGGGGCAATAATTTCATTACTGGTTGAATCAAACTTTGCTAAGTCTATAGACAAAAAACTTTCTAGCATTTCGCTTGTGATGTAACCTGGGCGTAAAACTACAGGGATTCCACCTGTGCAATCAATTATTGTAGACTCAATACCAATTTTTGATTGTCCTCCATCTAGAATTTGATCACTTCCCAACAAGAATTTCCCTATCTCTGCATGAACGGCTTCTGAGTTAGTTGGCGAAACTTTGCCAAACCTATTTGCACTTGGAGCTGCAACACCATGCCCACCAAGAGATTCAAATTCCTTTAATAATTGGTTAGCTAAAGCATGTGAAGGAACACGTATTGCAACTGTGTCTTGACCACCGGTAATAAAATCTTGTGCGAGCTCTGTTCTTGGCAAAATTAAAGTCATAGGCCCTGGCCAAAATTGTCTTGCAATTTTTATCGCATACTCTGGTACTTCACTCGCCCACTTATCCATTAACTCCATAGTTGAGATATGAACAATTAAAGGATGATCTGTTGGCCTGCCTTTGACTTCATAGATTCTGGATACGGCTTTTTCATTTGTGGCATCAGCTCCTAGCCCATAAACAGTCTCGGTTGGAAATGCCACCAAATGTCCCTCTTTTAGAACAAGAGCTGCGTCTTTAATTATCGATGCTGTGCAATTGGAAATGATGGCCATAGGGATAATTGTCCCACTTAGTTGCCTGTTGATTTTTACGCTGGATCTCTTCCTTAGTTTTGCCCAACTTAAATGACCCGATACCCTTACCTCTCCACTGTCCCCATCGTCTAGTGGCCTAGGACGTCGCCCTTTCACGGCGTTAACACGGGTTCAAATCCCGTTGGGGACGCAATGGAGTTGAAAGTGATTTCAGCTTCGAAAGGCAAGACCCAGTAGCGCAGTTGGTTAGCGCGCCGCCCTGTCACGGCG
>Ga0209189_1001710_pt1 | contig 16204 bp, 14 predicted proteins | sample C_130820_EF_Meta_FD_187308 | JGI IMG/M metagenome (GOLD analysis project Ga0209189, IMG submission 187308) | Freshwater microbial communities from Lake Croche, Canada to study carbon cycling - C_130820_EF_MetaG (SPAdes) (version 3) | ecosystem: Environmental > Aquatic > Freshwater > Lake... | reverse complement strand
TACAAACAATATTATATACCGGAGATTTAAATGAATGCTATCAACAAGAAGAACAGTATAGACCTAAAAAATATATAGGGTGGAATATAAACAAAGGTGGTAGTTATCCTCCAAGTAGGTTAGGATGGAGCCCAACTACAGAAACTATAGAAAAACGTAGTAAAAAACTTACAGGTATTGTTCGTACAGAAGAATGGTGTGAAAAATTATCTAAGGCAAAACAAGGTTCAAATAATCCTATGTTTGGTCGCAAAATACCTTGTAATGAAGAAAGAAGAAAGTCCATACTATATACAAAAAATGTCAAATATTATGATTTTTATAAAAAAGCTATTACGTTAATAAATGAAGGCAAAAGTTGTAGTGCTCTACAAAAAGAACTTGGATTAAACAAAGGTGTATATTATCGTCTTAAAAAAAGAACACATAATATATTTTTATTTTTTCCAGATCTCGCACAATCTACTACTTGCTAAGTTTTTAGCTTTTGCTTCGACCATAATATCTGCCCATTCCCAATGCTGGCTAGCCCAGTCGTTGACTGCGTGATTCCACATAAAATCACTGTGTGCTCGTAGTTTCTGTTTTTTGTAACCTTTAGACAATAAATCAGTTAAATCAGGTAAATCATTCGCACTATGATTTATCAATACATCTTCTCGTGATTGTGAAAAGTGTAGTGTTGGTCTTACACCACGCCAACTGTCAATAACCTTTTTGATTCTGTCATCATTTGCCTTAATATATTCTCCTGAATGGATGTAATGATGATGTATATCCAACACAATCGGCATTAGATCAGCAAGTGTCAAGCATGCATCCAAACCATGACTCATTTCTTCGTTTTCGATGGTAATACAGTTACGGGCTTCTGGCGAGAGTCGGGCATATGCGGCTCGCATGCCTTGGGCACCGGCTCTACCCGCAATGTGGACGTTGATTTTAAATTCCTGGAACTTATTACCGTACCCCATCCAACGGACCATATCCGCATGATATTCAAAATCCTCTATACTTCTGTTTACGATATCAGGTGTTTCCGAAGCCAACACACAATACTGACCAGGATGAAAGCTCAAACGAACATCACGTTCACGAGCAAGTTCACCGATAGTGGTAAACTCTCGCTCACAATATGCGACCACATCAGATCGTCGCCAGAATGCTTTCCAATCAGCATGAGTGTACATGGGCAAAATATCACTGCCGATACGCAGCATACGTTGATGTGGCTGATACTCGCTGACAGTTCGTACCAACTTTCGAGTGATACGAATATTGTCAGTCATGAGATCCCATAGCTTACGCTCGGCAGCTTCGCGTTTTTGGCGTGATAGCCATGCCACAGTAGTTGAGCCAGTGTTCATGCCTTCAACAGACTGAATGCCTTTTTTAGGATGGCGTTCAACAAATTTACAGCAAAAACCGATTCGAGAAATGTGTTGTAGTGTAGTCATGTTGCAATAATAGCAGCATATGACTACACTGTCAACCTTTTTGGTTAGTCGATGATGCCAAAGTTAGCCCAGCGAGCATGACCTAAACTTACCCAACCAATTGGGCCACCTATGCCAGGATTTTCGTTTAAAACTATTGAGCCCGATGGTGCATCATAACTCGGCGGAGTAGCAGAACTACTGATGTTTATGTTGCCGACCTTGATTTGTTTTACCTGCACATTTCCATCCGGTGTACAAATAATATTGTCTTGACTATTGCTGCCAACAATTAAATTATTGCCGCGTTGTGCTGATATGCGAGCAGTATTTTGTTTTTGTTTGCCTATGTATAATTCTATTTCTTCATCCCAAATACTCAATGCGGTGACCGGATCCATTGTATTGATGCCCACTCTGTTTTTGGTCACATACAATGTTTCGCTAAGAAGATTTTCGCCTTGGGTTTGCAAGTCTCTGAGAATACCTACTGATTGTAAATTACTGTCTACAATACCATAAGACAGTTTTCGACCATCAATTAATTTTTGGCCGTTCACGCTGAGATTGTCAACTTCAATGCCTTCGTTTTTGATACGATCAAATACGCTAACTTGAAATGTACTGATGATTTCAGGAGCTACCATTTGTTTCACCATCGCAGCAGAATCTCTGACCAAATCTTGAAATGCTGGTGATGATTCTGGAATTTTTCCTTTGATCATGATATCGCCATCAATCACTGCATCCCCCTTGATTTCAATTCTGGGTGCATATAAGGTATCTTCCATGACTACACCTTGATCTAGAACAGTCATCTTACATGAGTTAGATCTATCGTCTATGCCTACACTGCTGAAATTTTTTATAATACCGCCGTTGACGTTATTGCCACTGATCATAAATCCTGATTTGTCAATGGCATGCCCGGGAATATAATTGTCAGGAAAAAACCTGGTGTTCATGCTAGCTAAAAAGTTACTGATATGCTCACGGGCTAAGCCATGTATATCTAATGATCCTAGTCTGGATTTTAATGTATCATCGACAAATTGATTTGCTTTGGCTTGTATTTGATTGACAATCATCAAAGAAGCATCCGCTACTTTATTGTCAAAAGCACTGGTATCCGGCATAAACTCATTGATTCGTTGATCTATGCGATTAACAATGAACCTAGATAACATATCAGTTGTTACTAGTTCTGCTATTCTTTGAGATACCAAAGAACCAATATTGTTTTCAACTTGACTTTTGACTTGTGCGCTGACTTCTGCGCTTAATTCTCTGACTAATGTATCGAAACTCTCATTTGATGGCATTCTCGAATCTCATGGTTATGACATGTTCGTAGTTTTTACGACACAGACCTTTATACATGAGGTTTTTGTGCACCAAGAATTGACCTGAGCCAGCGTCGCTGCTGAACTTGGCTAATTGCTTGAAATACATTGCTCGTCTATTGAATGGTCCATGCACGGTTAACGAATCGTCTTGATTTATTTGGTATATTTTGCTTTTCCAAGCATTTCTGTCAGCTACATTCCAATCATGAGCTTCCAAGAACACTGCATTGTTTTCTGAAATTTTGATGGTTATCGGAAAACTAAACTCGCGATCTCGGTAATCCTGATTTTTGTAGTCTCTGAGTGTAGTTATCACATGGCCGCGACACAGTGCAGAAATCTCTGTGACTAGTTGTCGTTGGGCATCGTCTGATTCGGCATAAGTGAAAAACTCATCCACTGTTACAACCGCATCAAAATGTTTGTGATACAGACCTAGTTCTGACCTATCTAATCGGGTTGCGTGAACGCCGTGAGATTTTAAAAAAGCCTCGCATTCATCATCAATGTCGGTGACAAATTTGTTACCTACATTTTTGCAGAATAAAAAGCTGCTGAATCCTACAAACAGAATGTTCTCAGGATCTGCTTCATAAAAGTTACAGATCTCATCAATTATTTCTTGTTTCTTGGAGATGATCTCGTTTGAACGAGGACTCAAAGCAAATGCTGCCAAGTTGGCTTGTGATACTTTTTGGAATGTAAACATAGTCAAGTATTTATATCCAGATTGCCTAAATGTGTTTCTGGCAATCTGGATATAATCCCAACAGGGATATGTTATTCCACTAACAAACGCGAGGTTTTAACCCTAGTTCTCGATAAATCTTCTGAACAGCTTTGGATTGACTTATACAATCTGCTAAAGCATTATGCAAATCTTCAGATTTTTTGTTGTCGCGTGGATCACCGTGAACACTGAACAAGGTTCTACTATCGCGAATCTGCCAATAGTTCCAGGGTGTAGGCCAACCATAATGGGCATATAGATTTTCCAGAATCATGATATCAAACACAGCGCCCTGCGCCCATATCACATCTACTCCCACCAAGAACTTGTTGAGTGCTCGATGAGTTTCTTCCAAACTCAGTCTACCTTCGTCACTGAAGGCTTCTATTCTACTGGTATTACTTTGTTTTAGCCACCAAGCCATAGTGGTTTCCGATGCGTCTCTGCCATCAGCCAACTGTTGATCTACCTCAGGTCTGAGGTAGATGCCAGAATCTGGTTCTTTCAGAGAATATGGATCAAACTTTACGGCACCTATTGTCAGAACCACCGCATTAGGTTTTGTGCTGAGTGTTTCGATATCAAGCATGCAATTAATCATGTATCACCTACCGGGAAATTTTAGATTCTGCGGTCGCCACTCTCTTACGAAGATTACTACTGGAAAACGAATGGTCTCTGCAATTATACACTAATTCGATTCCTCGCTTTAAACATTCTTCCTTGCCTGTGAATTCTCTGTCTCGATATTCTATCCCCAATATACGAACATCTACCGGCAAAATCAACAATAAATCAACTAAATCTTGTTCAGTTTGATAAACAACAATCTCATCTACAAATCGTGTAGCACTTAACTGAATTTGTCTTTCAACAATACTTTGAACTGGTTGATTTTTGTTTGCTGGTCGATCAATGGTAGGATCTGTTTGCAAGGCAGCAATCAAATAATCGCAATGATTTTTTGCCTCCGCCAACATAGCGATATGACCTGCGTGAAGTAAATCAAAGCTAGAAAATGTTATACCAATTTTCAATCCTTGCTCTTTAAGAAGTTTGATTTTATTGAATATCATTCTTGATCAATCTTTATTTGTAGTGGAAATCCATGATTTCTAGCCAACAATGTAGCTTCTACGCCTTTTTCTTCAGCAATTTCATATGGCAGTGTGGCTACAACTGCGGAACCTTCTTCATGAATGCGCATGGTAAGTTCTTCGGCGAATTGCTGTTCGTGATTGAATACCGTTTTTAGGCTTTCTATTACAAATTCGATGCTGGTTACATCATCATTCATATAAATCACATTGTATCTGCGCGGTGGCTTTAGATCTGTTTTGACTGCGATTCGAGGACGAATATCTGACTTGTCTTTGGTTTTTGTGTCTGACATGGTGTACCTATTTGTTAAGTGTGGAGGCAGAATCTGCCTCCACGATGAAGGACATTACTTAGTATAAGTAATGGCTATTTTGCGAGGTTTCTTTTCGTCAGGAATCACATGCTCCACTGCTACAGTGAGGATTCCATTCTTGACCACTGCTCCACGAACTTCGTGATCAGGGCCAAGCGTAAAGACTCGCTCCCAGTCTCGTGCGCTGATGCCACGATGTAGATACTCTACATCCTCCTTAGAATCCGCCTCAGTTTTCTTGCCAGTGATGGTCAGTCGCTGATCATTCAAAGACACATCCAATTCCTCTTCAGAGAAGCCTGCGACTGCCACTTCCAATAGAAAGTGCGTTTCGTCTAGCTTGCTGATGTTATACGGAGGATATGCTCCTGTGCTGCGACTGTTGGCAAATGTACGATTGATTTCATCGAAAACTCGATCAAAACCAATTACATGGCGATGAAGGGTAGGTAGGTCTAGGGTTTTAAATTCAAATTGTGTCATCTTTATTCTCCTTTCATATATTAAGCAAGAATGACTTGTAGACCCCAAATCGGGCATCTACAAATATATTTATACACGATTATCATAATAATATCAATAATTTTCAGGAAAATCGCGAGCTAATTCAACCAAAATCCTATATTGTTCCCATGCCGCTTGCACTGCTGCATTTCGCTCTCGAATGATTGAATCTGTCTTTTCTTGATTCCATAATTCCTGCATTTTGCTATAATCTTTCATTTTTTCAAACCATTCAGCATCATGGCTATATCTAAGGGTACATGGCGCACTGGCAATACCTGTGTTTTCTATAGCGCCACTGATATGAACACTTCCTGAGGTAACCTTAACAGTGTAATTAGGATCAATGTCAAGCGTAAACATCAGAACTTGCTTTTAGGCAAAGTCTTTTGTTCAACTTGCTTTTGCCACCGACGTTTAGCTTGATTTTTAGCTTTACGTCGGGCGGTAGTAGGCTTTTCATAGAACTCTCGGTCACGCAGTTCTTGAAGAATTCCACTTTCCATAACTTTCTTTTTGAATTTTCGTAATGCTTTTTCAAACTGACCGTTGATAACGGGCACTACTTTGCCACGTAGATGTGATTTGTTAAATGTTGACATGATTAAATATTTACCCTTAAAAATTGTGATTATAAAAATTTATGTTAATGATTATTCTGTTGAACTTGTTGTTGCTCTATCTCACTGAGATCATCAAAGCTGTATTCGCCATTATTTAATTTATCAGTTAGGAACTGAATATAAAGTTGGTTGTATGCATAAACATCTGTGGTATTTTTATTGACCTCAATCCATTTGACACCGTTCCATTTAAATAAACGACTTGGTACAAAATCAACTCTCATGAACATATCACCACGTTTTGGACTTGTGGGGAATTCCAAGCCAAATTCTGACTGAGGCTTTTCTATGATTGTTGGATTCGCTGCCTCAATTGGTGCTGAATTAGTTTGATCTTGTTGTTCAACTTCCGTGTCTTTGCGCAGGTAATTTTCCAATTCAACTGCTAATTGATCTGCTCGGATTAGTTCATGACTGTGAGCAGAAAATAATAGATCGCGTTCATTTTGCAGTTTGGTATTTTCATCTAAAAGATTTCTCAGTTGTTCTTCAAGATTTTCAGCGCGAGCTGCATACCAAACGTCAGTATCAACTTCTGAGCGAGTTTCTACGAGTTGTTGTTCAAGTTTATCTATCTTTTCTTGTAGCGTTAGATTACGACTCAAGGAAATATTGTGTTGTTCTTCCAATTGCTGATAATCATTGCTGAGACTGGCTAAAATATTTTCAGTTGCTTCGATGTGTTCACGCTGATGGTCAAGTTCAGCTAGCAATTCCAAATTTTGTTGAGGTGGTTGTTTAATATCTTCGACAGATTCATTTTGCTGTTCCGGATCTGGTTTTATGTACATAGGCACTACTCCATATGTATTTCCATCGATACCGGCTAGATACAAATTGTTTGCATCATTGTTTATCTTTTCTTCAGAATCAGACGATGTTGTTTCAGATTGTTGTTTGTTTTCAGTTTTAGTCCATTCAATCTGCTTGATACCGGCAATAATAAGCATTATTGCCAGTGGATCAAATACACCCACAATCAATAAAATTACCCATCGAACAGCACGCTCAAGTGATGTAGCATTTGCATCATCGCCGTAAATCAGTGCACCAACATATTTAATTGGCCCAACTTCTGCATCTGCCTTACGCACTTGAACAGCTAATGGTGCTCGCTGTTCTTGCAGTGCTATGATTTCTGCTTGTGCTAGGCTAATTGTATTTTGTAAAGAAGCACGTTCTTTGTTTTGATTTTTTCGCATCAAAACAGCATTTGCTGCCCCACGTTCTGTTTTACTTCGAGCAATAGTTTCATCAACTGTGGCATTGAGCTGATCTAAAGTTTTGCGAGCAAGCTCGATGTTCTCTCGTTGAGTCTGAATCTTTTCATCCAGCAACTGAACTTGAGCCTGAATATCTGCTGAAGGAATTGCTTGATCGAGATGTGCTTTACTGAGGAATCCAAAAACCCCAATGCTTGTTAAAAACATCAAAAACATGATGGCAGGTACCAAGTAAATCTTAAATAGCAGATTGGCACGCTGCCAATTTCTGTGAAGCCATACTGCAGTCATGACTTTGCCTGCTTCTAGCGCGCAACCCATGACGATCACCGGCAGCGGTGCAGCCGCAAATATTGCAGTCAGACCAAGAATAGAATAATACGCGGATACCCCGCTGATCAAGATAGCGATGAATAAAGTAATTGCACCTAAAAACATGAATTTATTTCCTATTGATAATATCAAGATACTACTATGAATAAATTTACAAGGCTAGAAGTTTGGTTAATATTATGATCAAGTATTTTGGATTAATTCACAGTAATAAACTTGTTAAATTATCCAAGGTCTGCCCTTGATCAAGCCGCCTGTGTTGGGATTGTTCACAATATTATTGCCACTGTACTGGGTAGGTAGTTTTGTGATGTCGTAGTTTTTTCTGGGTTCATTACTAGCCGTTCTATCGAGTTTAGCTAAATCCAACTTGGCTTTTTGACGCGATTCAAATGTAGACAATCGAGAAATCTTGTTGTGTGTGCGCAATCTAGATCCACTGGCAATACCAAGACTGGCAAGAGTTGCTGATTCTGATACTACCTGATTATTGTACACAATATCAAACCAAGCTGTTTGCACACTGGTGGCTGTTTGAATAGCTGTTTTCAGATCTGAAATGGTTTGTGCATCAGTGACGTTGTATGTATCGTACTGCGCTGTATTTAATAAACTCTGTATAGCAACGGTTAGTGGATTTCCAATAATCCATCCACTATTGCCACCGCCGTCAGTGCTGTTTAGAGCTGTTTGAGCTGGAGTAACATACATATCGGTAATGTTAAGGTAATTGTACGCCCCGGACGAAGGAAAATTAATATACACTGGGGTTCCTATATTGTAGGAACTTAAAGATGATCTATTACTTGCTGTTCCACTTAAAACAGGAAGAACGGTAAAATTCCATTCAGAACCACTATCACTAAATTGTACATCCGCGCCTGCTGCCAATGTAAACAAATTAAAAAATATCGGCCCCGCAGAACTTAAAGTGTAAGGATTTGTGGTGTCGGATAATGTAAAATTGTAATAAGTTTTGCTACCTAAATTTACAGAACCCCCACTAGATAGTGTTATAGTAGATGTGCCAGCGTTTAATGTTGCCCCCGAAAAATCAAACATTCCACTTACATTTACCGCGCTACTACCTAAATTTACAGTGCCGCCGCCGGTACAATTAAAATCAACGCAATTTAGGGTATAATTATTAGTATTAAAAATCCCAGAGGCGAGGGTCAACGTATTTACAGTTATAGCGGAGCTAAGAGATGCGGGGTTTACACCAAGTTTAGATAAATAAAGAGCGTTTAGAGGATTTACCGCTGAACGAGGAACATTTATAGCGCAAGATGCTGTACTTGCGACAGTAATTGATCCGGCTAAATTTCCACCTAAATACGTAAGATTCCCGTAGACATCTATGGGTACGTCTACAGTTCCAGTGTAAGTAGCACTCAAAGTTAAAGACGCGCATACCCCCGTACCAGAATTTATATTGGTGTAACTATTTGAATCAAAAATAACATCATCTACTGAAGTTGGTATAACCCCCGCAGAAGCCCCGCCGCTGGTAAAAGACCATGCGCTTGAACTCCCCCAAATAGCGTTTGCTACAGCTCTACGGTACAAAGTAGCCATGTTTAATTACGCCGTGCTTGAAAATCTGGAAACATGCTGGCAGCATTGGTGCGAATATCAGCAGGATGTTTGCTTTTGTTGCCGTCGGTGCCGGTTGCAACAATGCTGGCTACACTGCGATACTGTTCGTTTGGTTCATTGTTGTAAATGACCTCACAATCATCTGATTTGGTTTCTAAGCCAGCCAACTTGGCCAGATATTCAATATCCAGCAGGTCTGGTTCTGCTGGTTCAGCAGCAACCGCGGCAACCTCAGGTGTAGATTGATTTTCTGCACTGTCAATCAAATTCAACACATTTCTGATTATATCAATCACCTTCATGATGTTTCCTTTAACATATTTAGCTGAAAATCAATAGAAGATCAACTGACGGAAATGTTCCTGGTTTTGTTGACGATTTAACCACATATATTTTAATCCATCAACTGTGGTAAAAATTTCCATTTTATTGCCTATGCCGGTGGTAGGCGCTGCATACGGATATACACCTGCGCCGTGTATGACATTTGTATTTAAATCCAGATAATACACACGCTGCGTTAGATCTTTGGTGAAATACAATCTATCCTGACCATCATAAGCAAACATAGAGCCAGTGCTTAAAGTTTCAGCAAATGGCATTAGATAACTCAAAATTGCTCTATCAGTGGTAATATCTAATCTATCTATACCAACAACACCACCGCCGCGACTTGTCCACAAATATTTGCCACGGTTGTTGATATTTGAGTTACCAGTAGCTAATTGAGTTTCGTGACCAGCCCCACGTGTTGGCAAGGACAACAAAGAATATACTGCCACACCAGCGATTGGTTGTGTAGCTGCTGAAAATGTTATTGTAGCACCTGCTATTGCAGAAATTACTAGCTCTTGTGGTGAACCAGTCGCGCCAGATTGTATTTTGATTTTTCTGTTCACCAATGATTGGTTCCATGCGTTGAAAGTGTATGTTCCCGAGGTGCTAGCATTGAGCGCAGTACTCAAAGTGAGCGTTGTTGTGCCTTGGCCGCTTACTACATACGTACCAGGGTTTACACCAGTACCAGTTACATACCATCCGTTGATGTTCCCAGGGGCAGCACCACTGAGAGTTATTGTGGCGCTTTGCGCACTGCCAGTGACACTTGAAATGGCCCAAACTGCAGCCGTATCAGTTATTGTGGCTGTGGTAGATGAGGTAACTACACCACTGTTATATGTTGTTAAAGTTTGGTCCAATGCGGCGCCAAGTAACTTTGTATCACAAATAGCATAACGTGTTATAGCTGCTGTAGGTGCGGTACCTAAAGCAGTGATAAAGCCCATTGTTCCACCTGAACCGCCGATGATAGCACCACTGGTGTTTGCCAACATGTTTTGACCAGCTTGTAAACCACTGGTCGCAGCTGGCGCAGAAGTATTCATTGTAACCATACGACCTGATACGTTCGGAGGGTAAAATGTGATCGCGCCTGAAACTGCGGCTGTGCAAGGTGCAGAAAAGTTTAATGTGGTACTGCCTGCACCACCTGTTACAGTAGCACCAATTGCTATACCAGTGCCCACTGCATACCATCCGTTTATAAGACTGCTGGTGCTGGCGGTCATGGTCACATTGGCAACGTTTGCACCACCACCTGAGGAATATGTGCTGCTAATAGCAGTGGTTGGCCCCCACGGTGTAAACACTATCACACCACTTGGAGTAGCTGAACCAGACGACAATGTCACAGTAGTTGTACCGCCGCCACTCAGTATATAGGCACCTGGTGTTACGTTGGTGCCACTAGCGTACCAGCCATTGATATTGCTTGGTGTATTGCGATTAAAAGTAATTGTTGTATTTGTAGCTGACGAAACAGTGTCTCGATAATCTTTGCTTGCATCTGATAAATTAGCTGTTGTTAAAATCGGCAGATAAAGATAAGTGCCGCTGCCTGCAGATTGAGGTGTATATGTAAAACTATTGGTTGCAGACACTGTTGTTATCTGATATAAGCCTGCTACGTTGTATTGATCTGCGGCAGCAGATGTCACGCCACGAATAGATACATACTGACCAACTTTCAAGTTATGGCTTTGTGCTGTTGTGGCGGTTATAGTTGTTGTTCCTGATAATGAAGTGATAGCAATCGGCGGTTGTTCATATACAACATGGTTTGCATCACACAATAAAGCCGCAGCAACACATGCTATGCCAGTTTCGTATACACGACCGTGTGTGAGTAGATCGTTATCTTTGATATTATGCATGAAAATCTCGCTGCCACTTGGTGTGACTGCAGCCCAACCCAAGTACATGGTTTCAGAATATCCCTGAATCGAATAAACTGAAGTATTATCTGGCAAAATGTTCCAGTTACCATAGATTGTCAACGTGGTCGTTGTGTTTGATAAAATTTGGCGTTGTTGACCTGCACCTGTGCCATATAAAATACGAACTCCATAGTTTGCATATCTGTTCACAGGCCATGATTTTGAACTGTCGATAATTGTATTGTAAGCGTTTGACCCGCTGGATTTACCGCCATCATAGCCCAAGATTTGATACCGCGATGTGGAATCAATGGCAGTGGATTGAGCATTAAATGTCAGTGTAGTACTGGTATTCTGAGTGATATTGGCAATCTGGCCTCTGCCTGTGCCACTGAATATAAAAGTCTGATACCCCGTATAAGCATTGGCAGTCCAGTTTACGGTGTTGTCAACCAATGTTGTGGTACTACCAGAACTTGCTATGCCTTGCTGCCAAATTGTAGTATTTTCTGTGACTCTTTCTAAACTACAATCAGCAGGCTGAGCAGTCATCATGAGTGTAGTTGCAGATCTAGAATACCACATATCATGCAATACATCATAATATTGCAAAGTATAAAAAGGCGTAGTTGTAGCACCACTTAACATGTAAACACCGCCGGATTGTATTACAAAACGACTGGTATTATCTGGCTGAGTATCCCATGCTGTATCTACTGTTATTGTGCTGGATTCTATTTGATATACTGAACCAGCCACTGGTGTAGTTGTAAAAACTGCAGACGCGAAAACATCATTCTGCACAAAGTTTATGTCACCAATAAATAAAGTTGTGGTATTGTTATAAAGTATTTTACGAACCTGGTTCAAACCAGTGCCTAATAATACTCTTACAACGTAACCTACCCAGTTATTAACATTTAATGTTGCGCCAACATAGCCAGAAGTCCATGTTTTGTTAGTATCTATCAAGCTGGTAGTTGAACCTCCAGTGGCAGCACTATAATCAGCCACAATCGGATCACTGACAGCAGTGATCACACGTTCTTGACCTGCACCTTTGCCACTTATAATACGAATCTTATACCCTACTGCTGAACCACCGAATGGCAAACCGCTTGTCAGGGTATTTGATGTAGCAGAAATAACACGATTATAATAACCGTGGGCACCGTTGAATCTAAGGCTCGTGGCAGTCGATGCAATAGCAATAGGTGAAGCTAACTGTAGATACGTATCTGCAATAGTATCATAGCGCCAAAAGTTCGTGGAGTTCAGCAAATAATAAATATATCTGCCGTTGTTTTCATTTATATAAGAAAAATCGCCCACGCATGATGCCGATAAGCCAGTGCTTGGTGCTGATGGAGAAAAACGCAACCATTCCCAAACTGGAATATCTACCTGTTTTCTTAATTGATTTGCTGTTAATGCCATACGTTAATCCTGATTAGCTAAATGTAAGTCTATTTCTGATACCAGTGTTGTAGTTAGTTCTGCTGATATCAATAAATTGTTTTTGATCCTGACCGGCTAAGTTAATGCTGCCAATATTGTTAGTGCCAGCTGGCAAAGCATTGGTTATGCCGGTTAGGGTAGTCACTGTTGTCACGCCGGTTACTGTTGTCACTGTGCCTAATGTCAGACCACCAGTGATAGCATCAAGTGTGAAACGCTGGCGTTGAGCAGAATCAGTTGATGCTTGATTTTCCAGTATCTTTACCATACGACGCAGTAGAATTATTGCTTCTTCTGAAGCTGGATTTACTATGCTGCCTTTGTCACTAATTGTATTGACTTGATTAAGATATGCCATTTATATTTTTCCTAGATAATATACCAATTTAAACCATTAGACACTACGCCGATCGCTGTGCCAAAATATGACATCACTGCAGTGGCAGAATTGTCAATGGTATCCGTGCCTGAGCAGTTTACAGTTACTGTGCCAGTGCCTATGTTTTTAAATTGCATACTGTTACCAGTATTTATGGATGCCAATGGCAAAGTCAGCGTGATTGTGCCTGATGCAAATATAATGCCATTGACTGAATTTATGACTGTGTTAACAGAAATATTCCTCACAGCAATGGATGTGCTGCCGGATATTATGCCACCAACATAAAGATTGCCACCTATGCCAACACCACCCGAGACTACCAATGCGCCGGTGCTTGGTGAAGTAGCTGCTTGTGTATCTTGAATATAAACTTGTGTGGCTGGACTGACAACCAAATCACCTGATCCTGATGGATCAATTAACAGATTTGCATTTGTATTTGGTAGGGTAGATATACTGCTGGTTATTAGATTGCCAGTTATGTTTGCGTTGCCGCCGATATATACGTTATCTGCAACGCCTATGCCGCCACTGACTATCAACGCGCCAGTGCTGGCACTGGTAGAAGAAGTTGCGTTTGTTATGTTCACTGCACCAGATACAGTTAGGCCAGTTAATGTACCCACAGCAGTTATGTTTGTCTGCGATGCAGTGCTGAGAGTGCCGCCTAAGCTGCCAGAATATATTTGCAAATAAGCAGCTGCCTGAGTATTGCCGTATGAATTACTATCAACATACGCCTTCATGCTAGTGTTTGCTGTGACAATAGCTGCATTGGCTGCTTGTACATTGGCAATCATGGCAGTGTTCAATGTATTCACATAACTGACCACACCAGTGTTTGCTGTGACAATAGCTGCATTGGCTGCTTGTACATTTGCAGTCATGGCTGAGTTCAGTGTATTCACATAACTGACCACACCAGTATTAGCCGTGATGATAGCTGCATTGGCTGCTTGTACATTTGCAGTCATGGCTGAGTTCAGTGTATTCACATAACTGACCACACCAGTATTAGCCGTGATGATAGCTGCGTTAGCTGCACTGATATTAGCATTTATCGCGGAGATTGTTGAATCTGAACCTGCAGATAGATATTGTGCAACTTGATTGTTGCTATATATTGCACTGACTCCGTTGCTCCAGAATAATCCATATGCAGTTGATATATTGCCGCCTACGTTTAAATTACCTGCTACACCAACACCTCCGGTGACTACCAGTGCACCAGTGGTATAATCAGTGGAAACAGTGGTATTTGATATGGTAAGCGTATTGCTGGTGAAGCTGGTAATGTTTCCCGCAGGACCTGTTGCGCCAGTTGAACCAGTGGAACCTTTGGGTCCTTGGGGTCCTTGTCCACCTATATATGATTTCTCTAATGCTACATAATCAATCCATGTTCGATGACTAGTGGCACCAGGACTCAGATGATAATTTCTAACAGTGACATTTCCTGTGTTGGAAATATAAGATGCTGAATTTATCACGCCCAACGTGAATGTTTGCCAAGCACCCGAACCTGTGTAGGTGCCTAAGGTATCCCATTGATCTTTGCTGTAGTTATAGATATCAATGTCTTGGGTATGGCCGGACGAAGCTGTATAATTTATGTTTAAAACAACTCTATTAAAATCAGTGACTTTGGTAAAGCCGATGTATTCAATGTGTCCTGGTGCGCCAGCTACATCGTTTACACTATAAAATCCAGTTTGCGCTATTTCGTTATAATCACTATATGTTTGAATATCAGATAAACTACCAAAGTTATATGTGCCATAGATAGTTGCAGTGCCTACAGCTGGCACTGGCACTGCAGCAGGATTCATGGTTATATAATTTGCAGTAAAAGTAACTGTTGCTAATGCATCTGCTGTTAGTATTTGCGAGCCATTTATAAAACTGTTGGCACTTAAATAAGCAGCAGTGGCATACACATTGCCTGCATACAAGTTTCCTTGTATACCGACCCCGCCCGACACACGCAATGCACCACTAAGTGAAGACACTGCTGGTGTATTGTTGGCTATGATTACTTCACCAGTTTTAAAAGAACCATATGCTGAACTTACAAATACGTTGCCTACACCTTCATATCCTTTGGCATGCCATTCTAAAAATCCGGTGGCATTGACTCTGCCTAAAAATGAATTGCTGCCTTCAGTATCATAATAGTGAAATATATGCCCAACGTCACGCCCATCGTTGGATGTTAATGGGGTCAGATTCCCATCTATATGCAGATTAATAATGGAATCTTCAAATGTATGATTTTCAGTGTTAAACGTAGCAGTGTTGCCTAATACAATCAAATTACCACCGACTAAAACGTCACCGTGAAAATTACCTGAGCCTCCCACGTGCAAATCTTTGGCTATGCCTGCGCCACCTTCAACAGTAAAAGCACCCGTGGTACTGTTAAAACTCTGAGTGGTGTTAGATACCACCGAATAGCCAGAGACTGTTAGACCAGTCAAAGTTCCCGCCTGACTTATGCTGGTTTGTGCGGTCGAACTCAGTGTGCCGTTCAACACACCTGGATATATAGGCAAGTAAGCAGCAACATCTGTATTGCCATAACCTGGGCCTTTGGCATCAACATATGCCTTCATGCTAGTATTTGCTGTAACAATAGCTGCGTTAGCTGCCAGCACATTTGCAGTCATGGCTGAGTTCAGTGTATCCACATAAGCCTTCATGCTAGTATTTGCTGTAACAATAGCTGCGTTAGCTGCCAGCACATTTGCAGTCATGGCTGAGTTCAGTGTATTCACATAACTGACCACACCAGTGTTTGCTGTGACAATAGCTGCGTTAGCTGCCAGCACATTTGCAGTCATGGCTGAGTTCAGTGTATTCACATAACTGACCACACCAGTGTTTGCTGTGACAATAGCTGCGTTAGCTGCCAGCACATTGGCAATCATGGCTGAGTTCAAT
>Ga0209189_1001708_pt1 | contig 16213 bp, 18 predicted proteins | sample C_130820_EF_Meta_FD_187308 | JGI IMG/M metagenome (GOLD analysis project Ga0209189, IMG submission 187308) | Freshwater microbial communities from Lake Croche, Canada to study carbon cycling - C_130820_EF_MetaG (SPAdes) (version 3) | ecosystem: Environmental > Aquatic > Freshwater > Lake... | reverse complement strand
ACGCGATGGCAAGGTTTGTCAGCAGCTCGTAGCGGTCCGCCATCGCAGTGGGGTTAGACCCAACCGCGAGAGCGCCGCGGGCGGGGTGATCGGCGGCGACGATCATGAGTCGCCCATCCCCGGTCAGCAGTTCTCGACGCTGACGGTTCGCATACACATCCGCGAGTCGTCCCGGGTCGGTCGCGCGCGTCTCACGCAGCGCGTCGAAATCCAGTTTCACCATTACGCGATCTCCTTCACGATGGCCATGACTTCGCCCGTCGTCGGCATCGCCGTCGAGCATTCGAGGCGTGATGCCACGATAGCGCCCGCGACGTTGGCGAAACGAAGAATTTGTTCCAGTTCCCAACCCTGCAGGAGTCCGTAACAGAGTGCGCCACCGAACGAGTCACCCGCCCCCAGCCCGTTGATGACGTCGACGAAGTACGGGGGTACCTCGACCGCACCGTCGCGGGTCTTCGCGAGGACGCCCTTGGGGCCTTGCTTGACGATGGCTAGTTCGATTCCCCGTTCGAGCAACGCGTCGGCGGCCCGCATCGGCTCGGTTTCACCGACAGCCACCTGGCACTCCTCTTTATTGCCGACGGCAACGGTGACCTTGCTCAGTGCGGCAGCAATCTGGACGGTGGCGAGTTCGGGGGATTCCCAGAACATTTCCCGGTAGTCGAGATCGAGAATCGTGAGTGGCACGCGGCCGCGAGCGTCCCACGCGACGTGGTGCGCCTCTCGTGACGGTTCTTGACTGAGCCCCGTCACGGTCGACCAATAGACCTTTGCGGTGCGAATCGCCTCGAGATCGAGTTCCGACGCGTTGATTTCGAGGTCCGGCGCTTTCGGCTGACGATAGAAATAGAGCGGAAAGTCGTCCGGCGGGAAGATTTCACAGAAGACAACTGGTGTATTGAGCCCCGCGACTCCCGAGACGAATTCGTCGCTCACGCCAAGTCGCACCAATTCCTGGTGGACGAAAGTGCCGAACGGGTCATTGCCGGTGCGGGTGATGACCGCGGACGAAAGCCCGTGCTTCGCGGCAGCAACCGCAACATTGGTTGCGCTTCCGCCGAGGAATTTCCCGAACGACGTGACGTCTTCGAGGCCAACCCCGATCTGGAGCGGGTAAATGTCGATGCCGACGCGACCGATCGTAATGACGTCGTATGGCGTTGACATGGCGGGGTTCCTTTGAGGATTCGGGTCGTACTGACTATGTTAGGACATACTGACAACTTTCACCAGTTTGCCGTCCGTATTCCCTGTCAGACTAGGTGTATGGACACGCTCATCTATCTTGTCATCGGTTTACTCGTCGGCGCGGTCGTCGGAATTCTCATTGGCAAATTTGCGCTAGCGAAATCGGGTACCGACGGCGAGACCGTCGCCGCACTGACGATGGCGAAAGACATCCAAGACAAACGCATCACCGAACTTCAGGGGTTCCTCGACGAGTTCCGGGAAAAAGAAGCGAAACGTACGGCCGACGACAACGTCGTCGTGAACAAACTCGAGCCCGTCACCCTCATGCTCCAACAACTCGGTGAATCGGTCCGAACGATGGAAAACGAGCGCGGAAACCAGTACACCTCGGTCGTAGACGCACTCCGAATGACGGTGGAAAAAACCGAGACGTTGACGGGGTTGACCGCGGGACTCAAAGCGGCACTCGGATCGGGCGGTTCGTCGAACGTGCGTGGCGGATGGGGAGAGCACCAACTTCGCCGACTCATCGAGGCGGCCGGCCTCGTCGAACACGCAGATTTCAACACACAGGTTCAGGTCGACGCGCTCGACGAGGACGACAAGAAAGGCCGACCCGACCTCGTCGTTCACCTCCCGGGGGACCGCCACATCATCATCGACTCGAAGGTCCCGACGAACGCCTACATGGAAGCCGTCGATGCCGCTGCCGAGGGTCGCGACAACACCGCTCTCTTGAAAAAGCACGCCGGCGAAGTTCGCAAGCACATGAAAGACATTCGCGATCGCAAATACACGGTCAAGTTGGGTGGAAGCGCCGATTACGTCATCATGTTCGTCCCGAGTGAAACCATTCTCACGGCGGCGCTCAACGCCGACCCGGGACTGTACGACGACGCGTTGGATATGAACATCGCACTCGTGTCCCCCAACGTGCTCTTCATGTCCCTCAAGTCGATCGCATTCCTGTGGCACCAACAAGAACAATTCGAAAAGGTTCACGTCATCGTCGACCTCGGTAAGGCGCTGTACACCGAGTTCTACAACCTGGCCGATTTGGTCAAGAAACTCGGCGACAATTTCGGGACGGTCCTCAACTCGTATAACGCGGTCGTGAGCAAGATGAACGGCGGCCTGTTACGGGCCGCAAAAGCACTGCCGGGCTCGGCGAGCGCCGATATGCCGCCCATCGTGGCGGTGTCTAAAGCGGTCACGGCTCCAAAGGTGGACAAGTACCCGGCCCCCGATCCGGACGCGCCCGAGCTCGACGTCGTCATGAGTACCAACGCCGAGGAATTAGAAATCTTCGACGAAGAGACCACAATGGACGTAGATGGGGACGACACGGCTTAGCTGGTTAAATCGCGACACGATTGTCGCGATTTTTGGCGTTGTTCTCGTCGCCCTGAGCATGCGGGTTGCCGTTGCCGGCATCAGTCCGATTTACGACATCGTTAACGTCGACGTTCCGTTGGGAATCGACGCCCGAGCTGTGCTCGGTTCGCTCCCGCCAATCGGTTTTGTCATCGGAGGGCTCATCGCGCCGCGAGTGAACCGAGCGGTCGGGCTCGAATGGAACCTCGTCGTCCTGTTGTCACTCATGGTGGTCGGACATATCGTGCGCGGCACCGCTAATTCCTGGGTCACGATCGTCATCGGTTCAGCACTGGTCCTTATCGGAAGCGGAATGGGCAATGTGTCACTGCCTCCCGTCGTCAAGCACTACTTCCCCAAAGCCATAGGGCCGATGACGTCCACCTACATGACCTTCGTGTCGATCGGGTCCATCCTTCCGCCCCTCATCGCGGTCAATCTTTCCCTCGCGACATCGTGGCGGTTTGCGCTTGGCGGGTGGGTGATTTTCGCGATTGGCGCGATCATCCCCTGGGTCATCGAAATCCGTCGCGGGCGCCGTTCGACGGATGTGCCGACCGTTTCCGTTCGTGGCCCCCGCCTCCGGGTGTATCGATCCGTCACCGCGTGGGCGGTAGCCCTCTGCCTGGCGGTGTCGTCCATCACGGGCTACGGAATGTTCGCGTGGCTGCCGGACATCGCCAAAGAGTCCATCGGATTGAACGAATCAGAAGCCGGGTTCATGCTCGCCCTCTTTGCCGCTGCGGGGCTGCCTCTCGCGTTCGGAATTCCGATTCTCGCCAGCCGCATGAAAAACGTCGCCAACCTCGTTTACGTTGGCGCAGGGCTCACCATCGCAGGCGCACTCGGATTGGCCTTTGCGCCAACGGTTGCGCCCTACCTGTGGGCGTTCATCTTTGGTACTGGCCCGCTGTTGTTTCCTCTCGCGCTGGCACTCATCAACCTTCGGACCAAGTCGAGTAACGCGTCACTTCAGCTCAGCGCATTCGCGCAATTCGTGGCCTATTCGATTGCGGCGACCGTCGCTCCGTTAATGGGACTCTCGCGGGCCATCACCGGTAATTGGCACGTTGCCCTCATCGGGATCGCGTGCAGCGGTCTAGCCGCAGTGTGGGCGGGAACGGTACTGTCGCGGAACCACACCGTCGAATCGGAACTCGCCGATTAGCTAATCGAGCCAGCGCTCAGCGAGGTAATCCGAATTCACACGACGAACCGTGCCCGAACGTGATCGGAAAATAACGCTCTCGGTGCGAAGCCACTTTCCCTCGTGTCGAACACCGCGAACGAGTTCACCATCCGTCACACCCGTTGCGACGAAGAAGGTGTTGTCACTCGCGACGAGTTCGTCGGCCGAATACACGTAATCAAATTTGAGCCCAGCAGCTGCACCGCGCTCGCGTTCCTCATCCGTGCCCGGGAACAGTCGACCTTGGATGAAGCCACCCATGGCCTTGATGGCGCACGTCACGGCGACGCCTTCGGGGCTTCCTCCGACACCGAAGCACAAATCGATTCGATTATCGTCACGTGCGGCGTTGATTCCCGCTGCGACGTCTCCGTCGAGAATCAATCGGGTGTGGGCACCTGCGGTGCGAATCTCTTCGATCGCGTCCGCGTGCCGAGGACGATCAAGAATGGCGACCTTGATTTCATTGACCGGCTTCTTCTTTGCTTTCGCGAGCGCCTTGATGTTGTCCGTCAATGACTGGGACAGATCGATGACACCGTGAGCATGCGAGCTAGACACGAGTTTCTCCATATAAAACACGCTGGAGGCGTCGAGCATCGAGCCGCGATCGGAAACCGCCAACATCGAAATTGCGTGGCCGCGACCCGCCGCGGTCAGACTCGTTCCGTCGATGGGGTCGACCGCGATATCGCACTCGGGCCCGTTTCCGTTGCCAACGACTTCGCCGTTGAACAGCATCGGGGCTTTGTCCTTCTCGCCCTCACCGATCACGACGGTTCCCTGGAAGTTCACGGTCCCGAGAAACTTGCGCATTGCGTCGACAGCAGCACCGTCTGCCGCGTTCTTGTCGCCCCGGCCGATAAACGGTAGCGCGCGAATTGCGGCCGCTTCCGTCGATCGCACCAGTTCAAGTGCGAGGTTACGATCCGGTTGGGTGAATTGCGTGTTCATAGATTCCCTTGAGTCCCGTGAGAGTGGCAACGTCGGTGGTGGGACGGCTTAGTCCCAGAGTAACCGTTAGCGCCGAACAGTAGACTGAGGGCGCGCTCAAACCCTGTACAACAAGGAGAACCATGCCTGTCGCAACACCGGACAAATACGCCGAAATGCTGGACGCCGCCAAGAAGAACGTGTTTGCGTTCCCCGCGATCAATGTCTCGTCTTCCTCCACGATCAACGCAGTGTTGCAGGGACTCACCGAAGCAGGTTCGGACGGAATCATTCAGGTCACGACCGGTGGAGCCGACTTCTTTGCGGGACACACCGTGAAGGCTCGCGCAACCGGGGCGATCGCCATGGCCAAATACGTTCACGAGGTGGCAAAGTCGTACCCGATCACCGTCGCCGTGCACACGGACCACTGCCCCAAGGACGCCCTTGACGGTTTCGTGTTCCCGCTCATCGAAGCGAGTGAAGAGGAAGTCAAGGCGGGACGAAACCCCATCTTCCAGTCGCACATGTGGGACGGGTCGGCTGTTCCTCTCGCAGAAAACCTCGAAATCGCTCAGCAGATTTTGGCCAAAACCAAGAACATCAACGCAATTCTTGAGGTGGAAATTGGTGTCGTCGGCGGCGAAGAGGACGGTGTCAGCCATGACATCAACGAAAACCTCTACACAACGCTCGATGACGGGATTGCAACCGTCGAAGCACTCGGACTCGGCGAAAACGGCCGCTATATGGCTGCGCTGACGTTCGGAAACGTGCACGGCGTGTACAAACCAGGCAACGTGAAGTTGCGTCCCGAGATTCTCGCCGACATCCAAAACGGGCTCGCGGCGAAATATGGCACCGACCCCAAGCCCCTCGACCTCGTTTTTCACGGCGGGTCCGGCTCGACCGAAGACGAAATCTTCGAGGCCGTTCGCAACGGTGTCATCAAGATGAATCTCGACACCGACACCCAATACGCCTACACGCGGTCCGTTGCGGGAACGATGTTCACGAACTACGACGGCGTCCTCAAGGTCGACGGTGAAGTCGGAAACAAGAAGGTGTACGACCCGCGTTCGTGGGGCAAGCTCGCCGAAACCGCGATGGCGTCACGAGTCGTCGACTACGCAAAACAGCTTGGAAGCGCGGGTCACGCACTCTAAGAATTAGGAGCGTCGTCCACCCAATGGGCGGTCACCCTCGCCGCGAAGTTCCTTCGGAAGCGAGAACATGAGGTCCTCCGTCGCGGTCGTCACGGTCTCGACGTGGGCGAATCCCGCGGCGCGAATGTCCGACAGCAGTTCGTCGACGAGATATTCGGGAACACTCGCACCCGACGAGATCCCAATCGTGGAAACTCCGTCAAGCCATTCCTGCTTCACTTCGCTCGCGTAATCGATTCGATAGGCGGCGCGGGCGCCGGTTTCCAGTGCGACCTCGACGAGTCGAATGGAATTCGACGAATTCGATGAGCCGACCACCAACACCAGGTCACACTCGGGCGCAATCTTCTTGATTGCGACCTGGCGGTTCTGGGTCGCATAGCAAATGTCGTCGCTCGGCGGATCTTGCAGGTGGGGGAAACGCGCTCGCAAACGACGAACCGTCTCCATCGTCTCGTCGACCGACAGCGTGGTTTGCGAGAGCCAAATCAGGTTCTCGGTCTCGGGCACCTCGATAATGTCCGCCTCGGCGGGATTGTTCACGAGGGTCGTCTGGTCAGGGGCGTGCCCCATGGTTCCTTCCACCTCTTCGTGACCTTCGTGTCCGACAAGCAGAATGTGGAAACCGGTACGCGAAAAACGTTCGGCCTCTCGGTGAACCTTCGTGACTAGCGGACAGGTCGCGTCGATCGCCATGAGGTTTCGGTCGAACGCGTCGCTCTTCACCTTGGGCGATACCCCGTGAGCGCTGAACACGAGGTGCGATCCCTCGGGGACCTCGTCCACTTCGTTGACAAAAATCGCTCCACGTTCCGTGAGTGACGCGACGACCTCAACGTTGTGCACGATTTCCTTGCGCACATAAACCGGCGAGCCAAACTGGTCCAAGGCCTTTTCAACGGCGACGACCGCGCGGTCGACACCGGCGCAATATCCGCGGGGCGCGGCAAGCAGAATCTTTTTCGGCTGCGGGGAATCGACCTCGACGAGAGGAGTCTCACGGACCGGATGGGTCGCGCGAAGAGTGATGTCAACCTTGCCGTTCGTTACTGTGCCCACGTGTCAAGTCTATGTTTCAGAAGTCGACAGCGAGGTCGGCGATGGATTGCCACTGAAAATCACCGAATGGCCCTTTCGCGACAAGGACAAAATCGGTTCCCTCGCGCGGGTCGGGGACGTGGAGCCGGACCACCGCGTCGTCCGCGGACCATTCGACAATCAATCCGTTGTCGTCGGAGTCCCACTGGTAGTCGCCGTCAAACGCCCCGTGGAATCGGCGAAGGCCAGCGAGATTGAGCGTGGCTTTGCTCAACGGCTCACCCAGCGCACCCTCGATGTCAGGTCGCTCGCCGACCAGTGCCGACATCGTGAACACGACCGGCAAGTCGGTCAGCATCGCGATGAGGCGATCCATGAAATCGTCGCCGTGATCGGTGCTGGGCATCGCATCGAGAACGATGGGCTCGTCTTCGAATTGCGTTTCGGGAGTCATGACGACGACGTCTCGCAGCGCGAGCTGAACGGCCATGCTCGCGTTGTCGAGCACACCGAGATCGTCATAAACAAAGGTGACCGGTCGCATCGATTTCCTTTCTCGCGCAAGGTTCCACAGTATCGTGACGCCGTCGGCGGTGACGGGTACGGTGGAACCATGAACGAGCCGACCGACGACATCACCGCCCTGTCGGTGAGTGCCGCGTCGCGAGTCGCACGGGACAAAATCGCACAATGGAAGACTTTTTGGCTTGAGGGTGAAATCGCCGAATGGCGTGCCTGGCAGAACATCGTCTTCTTCACCGTCAAGGATGAATCGGCTCGAATCGAAGGGAAAATCGACGCATCGACGGTTGCCGCGGCGGGTGAAACCTTCAGTGCAGGAGACAAGGTTCGGCTGTTCGGACAGTTCGATTTCTGGCCAAAAAACGGGGAGATGAAATTCGTCGCGACCACGGTTCGACGCGAAGGACTGGGCGACTTCCTTGTCGCGATTGAAAAACTTCGCGCGACCCTGCTCGCAGAAGGCGCATTCGACGAGTCCCGCAAGGTCCCCCTCCCCAAGTTTCCGCGCCGAATCGGCCTCATCACGTCTAAAGATTCCGACGCCGAAAAGGACGTACTCGTCAACGCCCGCAATCGCTGGGCGGATGTTCAATTCACCACCATCTACACCGGCGTTTCCGGTGATGCCGCAGTTGCACAGATTCCGGAGGCAATCGCGAAACTGGACGCCGACCCCGAGGTCGACGTCATCATCATCGCCCGAGGCGGTGGTGCGTTTCTGGAACTCGTTGCCTTCAGCGACGAACGAATCGTGCGGGCGGCGATGGCGTGTGTTACGCCACTGGTCAGCGCCATCGGACACGAGAACGACCGACCCTTGCTCGACGAGGTTGCCGACCTGCGCGCTTCGACGCCGACCGATGCCGCCAAGCGCGTTGTGCCCGATGTCGCCGCCGACCTCGCCGAAATCGATCAATTGCGGGCGCGCGGTCGACAGATTGTGACGACAGCGGTGTCCAACCAAATCGACCGCATTCGCTTGCTGGCGTCGAGGCCAGTCATGTCTAGCCCTCTCGCCTACCTTGAGCGTCACGAAAACGACCTCGCCAACGTGACCTATCGAGGGTCAGCCCTGATCGATTCGATCATCCACCAATTCACCGACCGCCTTCACGGGGTCGTCGGACGTTTGCGAACACTGTCGCCTCAAAACACCCTCGACCGTGGCTACGCGATAGTTCGGAGCGCAACGGGTGCCGTGGTGACGACAACCACCAGTGTCACGAGTGGTGACGCATTGACGGTGCGCGTCGCCGACGGCGATATCGCGACGACCGCGAACTAAGGAAAGGTAATCTTGCATCATGGCTGACACGCTTCCCGAGGTCTCGACCCTCACCTATGAACAGGCCCGTGACGAGCTCATCGCGATTGTTGACTCGCTGGAAAAGGGAACAGCGTCGCTCGACGAATCGGTGTCCCTGTGGGAACGCGGCGAGGCACTCGCCTCGCGGTGCGAAGAATGGTTGGCAGGGGCACGTCAGCGGCTCGAGGCCGCCCGAAAGCCCTCGGAGTGAGCTCGGCGAGCGAACGCCGCAATCGGCACAACGTATTCACCCTCACCGGTGCACTTCTCGCGTCATTCGCCATCGTTCTTGTCGTCGTCCTGCTGACGGTTCGACCCGATCCGACCACACGACCGTCGGTTGATTGGCATTCTGTTGCCGCGAGCGCACCCCACACTGTCGCTCTTGCGGATCCGACGTTCGACACGTCCGATGGCGATTGGTGGGCGAATCGTGCCGAGTACATCGACGGCGCGAACCCTGAGTGGTACATCGGGTTTGTGTCCCCAACCAATGGGTTTGTCGCAATCCATCAATTCACGAACGAGGTGTCCCCCGAACTCGTCGATGTGCTCGATTCGGTGCCCGGAGTGCCCGTTTCCCTTGGCGGATCACAGTGGGTGCGCTACGACCGTTCTCAACTCGACAACCCCGGAAATTATCGAACTGTTTACGAAATCGACCTACCCGACGGCGGTATTCTGATGGTGTCGGGAACGGCAGAGGATGCGGAAATCCAGCGTGTGGCATCACTCGCTCTCGAATCAGTGACCAGTACACAGACAGGGAAAGGCTGACGGTGAGCGACACAGAACCTGCAACCCCCCGCGAAGCGTGGTCTCAGCTGGTTGCCGGAAATGACCGCTTTATCGCCGGAAAACCCGCTCACCCTCGCCAGGACGTTGATCACCGTGATGCCCTTGCCGGCGGACAACGACCGTTCGCCGCACTGTTTGGCTGTGCGGACTCACGATTGTCGGCCGAGATTATCTTCGACCTCGGGCTCGGTGACCTTTTCGTTGTTCGAAACGCTGGTCACACCATTTCGCAGTCGGTCATTGGCTCGCTGGAATACGCGGTCAGCACTCTGGGCGTTCACCTCATCCTCGTGCTTGCCCACGACGAATGCGGTGCGGTGCGGGCAGCTATTGACTCTCGGCGTCCCGATGCGGTGCCCCTCCCGGTGAACATTCGTGCCATCACCGACACGATTCAGCCCGCAATCGACCGCGTGCTCCTCGCACGCGCAACGTCGAATATCGACGAGATTCACATCGATGATGTCGGCGAGGAGCACCTGCGGGACACGATTTCCGAACTCCTCACCGGCAGCGAACTTGTCGGAGAAGCGATCGCCAACGGCAGCCTCGGCATCGTCGGCGCGACATATAACCTGCGTGAGGGACGCGTAACCCCCTCCATCGTCTTTGGCGATATCGACTTAACACTGAAGGAGAAACCGTGAGCGAGTTCCGAATCGAACACGACACAATGGGCGAGGTCCGAGTACCCGCCGACGCACTGTATAGCGCTCAGACGCAGCGCGCGGTCGAGAACTTCCCCATTTCGGGGAGCGGTCTCGAATCCGCACAGATCGTGGCACTTGCCCAGATCAAGCGTGCGGCCGCCATCGTCAACGAGAAGCTGGGAATTCTTCCCGCCGATATTCGCGACGCCATTGTCGCGTCGGCGGACGAAATCATCTCGGGACAGCACCACACCCACTTCCCCGTCGACACGTACCAAACCGGTTCGGGAACCTCGTCGAACATGAACATGAACGAGGTGCTCGGAACCCTCGCGACGACTAAACGTGGCGACACGGTTCATCCGAACGACCACGTCAATGCATCGCAGTCATCGAACGACGTGTTTCCGACGTCGGTGCACCTCGCGGTGACAGCCGCACTGCTCGGCGATGCGATTCCCGCGCTCGACCACCTCGCGACGGCTCTTGAAAAGAAAGCCAAAGCCTGGGCGAAAATGGTCAAGCCGGGCCGCACTCACCTCATGGATGCAACGCCCGTGACACTGGGGCAAGAGTTCGGCGGCTATGCTCGCCAAATTCGACTCGGTATCGAACGAATTCACTCGACTATCGTTCGCGTCGCCGAGGTTCCCCTTGGTGGAACCGCTGTCGGCACGGGCATCAACACTCCGGCGGGTTTTTCGGCCGCGGTCATCGCGGAACTCGCGTCCTCAACGAAACTACCCATCACCGAAGCGAAGGACCACTTCGAAGCACAAGGTGCACGCGATGGTCTGGTTGAGGCGTCCGGTGCACTCCGAGTTATCGCGGTGTCACTTACCAAGATCTGCAACGACATTCGTTGGATGGGATCGGGCCCGAACACGGGTATCGCCGAAATTCACATCCCCGATCTTCAGCCCGGTTCGTCCATCATGCCCGGCAAGGTGAACCCCGTAGTGCCCGAGGCCGTGCTCATGGTGTGCGCCAGGATCATTGGGAACGACGCGACGATCGCCTGGGCCGGTGCATCCGGTGCGTTCGAACTCAACGTCGCGATTCCCGTCATGGGGACGTCACTTTTGGAATCAATCCGACTGCTCGCCAACTCCAGCCGTGTGCTGGCGGACAAGACGGTCGACGGGCTCGAACCGAACACGGAACGTGCCGCCGCACTCGCGGGAATGTCGCCCAGCATCGTGACACCACTAAACCGAATCATCGGTTACGAAGCGGCGGCAAAGATTGCCAAGCACTCCGTGAAGGCTGGACTCACGGTTCGAGAGGCGGTCATCGACCTCGGATACGTCGAGCGGGGCGAGATCACGCTTGAGCAACTCGACACGGCACTCGACCTGCTTTCAATGACGCATCCCGGCGTCGCCAAGTAGACCTGCAACGTTTCGGCTCGCATCGACGTATTCGCGCACCGGGGCAGATTGTGGGGCCCGCTCTAGACTTCAAGCATGTCGAACAAGCCAGCGCCACGTCGTGCGTTCAAACGTCCGACCGGCGACGTTTCACAATATGACGACTTCGACGGTGAGTGGCGGAAGATTGGCTTGAGCGCACCAGCTCGTCGAGCACTCGTCGACGCCAAACTCTACAAAGTCACAGACCTGCGAAAGATTTCTCGTGACGAACTGGTGGCGCTTCATGGAATGGGCAAGTCGGCCGTTGCCCGCGTCACGCTCATCATGGACGCGAAAAAGATTCGGTTCAGGCCCTAAGCGAGCCGGTTCGCCTAGCATTCGAGTATGAGCGTCAGCTATTCCACCACTGTCATCGGTGAGGGAAATCACGCATCACTGGAAATTCCCGATGACATCCTCCAGAAACTGGGCGCAAACCGACGTGCGCCGCTGCGTATCACGATTAACGACCACACCTATCGGTCGACGTCCGTTGGTGTCGACGGACAGTGCCGCGTCGTGTTCCCCATGGCGGATCGTGTGGCGGCCGGGGCGACCGCGGGAGACACCGTCGTCGTCCACCTTGAATTGGATTCCGGACACCGTGAAGTAATTCTGCACCCTGAATTACACGACGCCCTTGTCTCGGCAGGATTACGGGAAGCCTTCGAAGCGCTGAGCTATTCCAAACGACGCGAATTTGCCCGCCAGATTGACGACGCCAAAACCGACGCGACACGTGCCCGCCGAATCGACAAGGTGACAGAGGCTGTTGCCCCGTAACTAACCGCGGCCGGTGGAGGGTGGCTAGCTGCGAACGCGGCCCCGCAACGGGCTAAGCAATCTCGTAGTTGTCGAGCAAATCGGTCACGAGGGCCGCGATGTCTGATCGTTCGCTTCGCTGAAGTGTGATGTGCCCGAAGAGATTTTGACCCTTGAGCGCTTCGATCACACTCGCGATGCCGTCGTGGCGTCCAACCAGCAGATTGTCGCGTTGGGCGACATCGTGGGTGAGAACAACGCGAGAGTTCTGGCCGATGCGGCTCAGCACCGTGAGAAGTACGTTTCGCTCGAGCGACTGTGCCTCGTCGACGATGACGAACGCGTCGTGCAGTGATCGCCCGCGAATGTGGGTCAACGGAAGAACTTCGATGAGCCCGCGCTCGATGACTTCCTCCATCACGTTGTCGCTCACGACGGAACCGAGGGTGTCGAACGTTGCCTGCGCCCACGGATTCATTTTCTCGTCGGCGTCGCCGGGCAGATAACCAAGGTTTTGACCGCCGACCGCGTACAGCGGGCGGAAGACCATGATTTTTTTGTGCAGTCGCTTTTCGAGCACGGCATCGAGCCCAGCACACAACGCGAGGGCGCTTTTCCCGGTTCCCGCGCGACCGCCCAGCGAGACGATCCCGATGGTGGGGTCCTGCAACATGTCGATGGCGAGTCGCTGTTCGGCGCTTCGACCGTGTAATCCGAACAGATCGCGATCACCACGGACAAGTTCAATGTTCTTTGGGCCAACGACGCGGGCCAACGCTGAACCGCGCTCGGAGTGCACCACCAGGTTGGTGTTCCGCGGCAGGTCCTCGACGAGCACCGTGCGCAGTTCTTCCTTGTCGTACAACTTCTGCATCTCGTCACCTGACAGGGAAATCTCGGCGACCCCGGTCCAACCCGAGTCCGTCGCCAGTTCCGCACGATATTCCTCGGCCGCGAGCCCAATGCTCGACGCCTTGACCCGAAGCGGCAGGTCTTTCGACACGACAACAACGTCGAGTCCCTCGTTTGACAGGTTGAGCGCGACTGACAGGATTCGAGTGTCGTTGTCACCAAGGCGCAGTCCCGACGGCAGAGCAGAATCGCTCGTGTGGTTGAGCTCGACTCGAAGCGTTCCACCGTCGCCAATCGCGATTGGCATGTCGAGGCGTTCGTGTGTGACCCGCAAATTGTCGAGGAATCGCAGAGCCTGCCGAGCGAAATATCCGAGCTCTGGGTCGTTCCGCTTCTTTTCTAACTCCGACACCACGACCACGGGAAGAACCACCTCGTGTTCGGCGAACCGAAACATCGCACGCGGATCGGACAGCAGGACAGACGTGTCCAACACGTAAGTCCGTTGCGATGTTGCGGCAGAGGTCGACGTGGACGTGGACGATGCGGGTCGTGAAGTGGGCACTCGGTCTCCGTTCAATTTCGGCGGCAACCGCGTAGCGACGAGACCAGAAGTGTGGCCCGAACGCCACGTGATTTACCTCATACCGAGAAACTATTACCCTCGTGTGAACCCTCTCGGCGTGACACGCCGATTCCGAAAGTTGTTACCTGCTGTTTACGCGCCGTATCGGCGTTGACGCCTGGCGAAGTCTCGAAGAGCGCGAAGCAGGTCGATTTCACGAAGGTCCGGGCCGAGTGCTTCAACGAAATACAGTTCGCTATGTGCGGTTTGCCACAACATGAAATCCGAGATGCGCTGCTCGCCCGAGGTTCGAATGACAAGGTCAAGATCGGGTTGACCGGCGGTATACAGGTGGTCAGAAATCGAGTCGAGGGAAATATCGTCGGCGAGCGTGTCAATTCCAAGCCCCGCCGCCTCGTGTTCACGGATGATGTCGCGAACGGCCTCGGTGATCTCGTGGCGACCGCCGTACCCCACGGCGAGGTTGACGTGAAGACCCGTGTTCGTTGCCGTCGCATCCGCAACTTTTTCCAGGGTCGCGCGAAGGGGCGCCGGCAGCTTCGACGCGTCACCAACGTGATGGACACGCCAGTTCGGAACCCGCCCAAGGTCGGTCGCAAGATCGGCGATGATCCGTGCCAAGTTTTTCAACTCAGTACTGGGGCGGCCCGTGAGATTGTCCGTCGACAAGAGGTACAGCGTCACATTCGCGACACCTGCGTCATCACACCATTGAAGGAACTCGCGCATTTTGTTCGCGCCCGCCTCGTGGCCTTCGGCGATGGAAACGCCATCGTGTTGGTGTGCCCAGCGTCGATTGCCGTCGATGATCATTCCGACGTGACGCGGGGGCGTCGTCCCGCGCAGTTGATCCGTGAGTCGACGCGCGTACAACCCGTAGAGGGCTGACTTCACGGACGACCGAAGTGACATGGGCAGAGTTAGCGGTTTCCCGTTTCGGAGTCGACATCGGCGATGAGTTTGTCGACGGCCACTTCGGCATCAATATTCGCTGCGGCCTCGTCACGATAACGAAGTCGGCGCATTCGACGATTCATGTCGATGATGAGAAAAATCGAGGCGATAGCGACCGCTGCGGTGATGGCGAATCCCGCAACGCCCGGGGTCACGCCATTCGGATCAATCTTTTCGGCGAGAATCACTGCGGTGTTCACGGGGTCTCCATTTCGCGTAGCCTGATTACAGAGTACCGAAGGGCCCTATGACATTCCCCCCAACCCCACCCGCCGGTCGCTATGGCGGTTCGACCCCGTCTCGGCGCGCGGTGTGGATTATCGCGTCAGTCACGCTGGTGTCCTTCTTCGGATGGGTCGGCTGGGTGTTCCAAACTGATCCGACCTCGGGGATCGAATGGGTCGCATTCGAATCGACGACAACTGGAACGAGCGCATCGGTGACGTTTCAGATTTCGGCCCCGCCCGGCACGCCGGTCACCTGTGCGATTCGAACGGTCGGCTCGTCGATGGGCACAAACGGGTGGGACATTCGTTCCTACCCGGCCTCGCCCCAACACACGACCCAATACTCGGCGTCGATTCACGCGGTGAACGAGGTTTCCGGCATCGAGGTCTTTCGATGCTGGCGTCACGGCGTCTAGTCATTTTGTCGCAGGTGGGTGGACACGACTACCCTAGATAGATACCCGTGTTAAGGAGATTCTCGCCATGGCATCCATGTGGCTTACCCAAGAAGCGTTCGACCGTCTCGCGCTCGAGCTCGAAACCCTGTCGACGTCGGGTCGCGCCGAAATCGTCAAGCGAATCGAACTCGCCCGTTCCGAGGGCGACCTCAAGGAAAACGGCGGGTACCACGCCGCCAAAGACGAACAGGGCAAAATCGAGGCGCGCATTCGGGAACTGACGCACATGTTGAAAAACGCACACGTAGGCTCGGAACCGGTTGATGCCTCGCGCGTTGCGTCGGGAACAATCGTCACCGCACACATTCATGGCGACGAGGAACGATTCCTCCTCGGTTCGCGCGAAATTGCCGGAGACACCGACCTCGACGTCTACAGCGAGCACAGCCCGATGGGTCAAGCAATCCTCGGTCTGGAACCCGGTGACGCCACCACGTTCACCGCGCCGAGCGGTGCCGAAATCGCGGTCGAGATTGTGTCGATCGAGCCGTTCCTCGGTTAGAAGTTGACGCGGGGCTCGTAATCCTCGGCTCGGAGCGCATCGAGCACTTGCGTCGCGTGCTCCTGGCCACGAGTCTCGATGTGGACCTCGAGCTCAACCTGCGTGATCTGCAGGTCAGTTCCGTGACGCGTGTGCATGACCTCGACCACGTTTGCGTTTTGTCCGGCCACGATCTCGGCAATCCGTGCAAGTTGGCCTGGGCGATCGGGCAACGGAATTCGCATGCTCATGTATCGTCCCGATGCAACAAGACCGCGAGCGATGACGCGTTCCATGACCATCGGGTCGAT
>Ga0209189_1001705_pt1 | contig 16218 bp, 17 predicted proteins | sample C_130820_EF_Meta_FD_187308 | JGI IMG/M metagenome (GOLD analysis project Ga0209189, IMG submission 187308) | Freshwater microbial communities from Lake Croche, Canada to study carbon cycling - C_130820_EF_MetaG (SPAdes) (version 3) | ecosystem: Environmental > Aquatic > Freshwater > Lake... | reverse complement strand
TATCTATGAAATTCTCCTGAGTTATCTTCACGTCGCACTACCCGCTAACTTCTTGTCAGATGCACAGGTTTCTGAGCTTGTAAATTGGGATAAGGAAAAATTGCGGCAAACGAATTAGATAAAAAAATGCACTTAATATATAAATGTCTCTATGTTTTCTTATGTTAAGAAAGGTAGAAACTCCATATTTTGATAATTATTGGATAGAATCATATAAATCAATACGTAAGTTTTATCCTGATACACATATCAAAATTATTGATAGTAATTCTTCGTGCGCTTCAACAATACCATTAGAAAATTGCGAGATCATTCAAGCAGAATATTCTGAAGCTAGATTATATTCACCGTACTACGAATTTTTAAAAATAGAGGGTTACTCCAAGGCTGTAATTATACACGATGGTTTTATTTTTAATCGTTATGTTGATTTTAGTACAATAAATAAAGTAAAATTTATATGGCATTTTGAAACGCATGCTTACGATGACACTAATCTAATAATAAGGCAATTAAATACATTAGATAATAGTCAACCGTTAGTAGATTTGTATAATAGTAAAGCGTGGAATGGGTGTTTAGGTGCTATAATAGTTATAGATAAAGCATTTTTAACTCAATTGGACGAGAAATATAAATTATCAAGGCTTATATATATAATAGATAATAAGAACGACGCAATTGCGTTTGAACGTACAATAGCCGTAATGTGTTATCAGGAATGCCCAGAACTAAAGGAGAATCCTTCCATTGAAGGGGATATCAGAAATATGATATGGGGTTATACATATAATGATCTTGTAAACAGTCGGTCGCTTCAAGATGGTAAACCATTTTTTAAGTTATTCGGTGCAAGGTGAAGGTTGATTCATCTTACGAACAAAGGGAATAGTAAACTCTTAAGTTTCATCTTTTCATAAAGGCAGGTTTCCGAACAGCAATAAGGAGACATTAGATCAAATGCGTTAAATATAATATTTATATAAATAAATAATATATATATATGCGTTGTTTATTCGTTATAAGCGGTGAGTCATTTCGCAGTGGAGGGCAGTTCTCGCGTAAACGCAGTGATGATAAACACACCATTGATTTACAGCGTCTTGCTTCTAACTCTCATATTAGAATTATTAATTATGTAAAGAAAGCATTTAATGTAGAGACTGATGTTCTTATAAATAGTTACGCATTTACACCAGAATGTGATAAACTTTTAGTTAAATTATATGAACCACATGTTATTTATGCTAATTTTCGTCCTACAATTGCATCTAAAGCTGAAGAACTTCACGCGGAAACAAACCAATTTGTATATGAATTAGATCTATCATTGTATGAGTTTATATTATATATACGTTCTGATCATTACATTAAGAAGTATTTTATGTCTAAATTTAAAAAAATAGATGATAAAATCCGATATGGATTACTAGACTATAACACTTTAGGAGCAATGAATGATTTAGTATATATGCCTAAACGCTATTTTCATTTAATTAATGTAGATATATATAGAAATTTTAGATGTGTCCACGGCGGAGGGCAATCTTTAGTAGATATGGCAGGCATTCATGCTATAGACTATTTTATTAATACATACCATTCATTATCAACCGATTATAATTGGAATCCTATATTTACTAATGTAGAGCGTTTTGAGAGTTTAAATAACGAATGTCGAGGGCAGCGATATATTAACTATAAAAAGGTATTTGTTGAAAATGACGATGAATATGATCATTTAATTGGCACTGACACAATAGAAGAGAATCTGAAGCTATTAAGAGAAGGCAAGTTTGATATGACATTTGAGTAATTAGGATCCCCAAAGACCACGGTTATACAGTTTTGAACATACAGCATCAATGGTCACGCCACGCTTCGCAAGAAGAGTCTTATACTCTACAACCTTATCCTGCTGTCCTTGTAATTCTGGTGATACAAGGCACAGTTTTAGCCCACAATCACGAAGAAACATTTCTACAACACTTGTAAGGGTCAACTGGGTAAAGACATCTATCCATACCCATGTTACAAAGGGCGCCATTGCTTCCACAGTGGTAAGTGATTCATATTCGGAAAAACGGACTGCTAGACGCCGTTCGCCCATCTTTCCTAGCTTAACCATCATAGGAATACTACAATCCAATAGAAAGAACTGGGTGATTCCATGCGCTTCAAGGTCGGCAATAGCACGCTGTTCAATCCCTTCAGACTTGACATTTACTATATAGAATTTGTTAGATGGACAGAACTTCAAGAAATCAATAAAACGCTGCCCACCCAAAAAAGGGTCGTGCTGTACAACAATCTCTCCGCCATTATCACGAATATCAAACTCTATACCATCGGCGGCGCCAAACACATCTGCCGCAATTGTTTCATCTAGCTGATTTATACGATGTGCTATAAACATATATAAAGCCATAATCTGTGGCTTTATATATGAGCCGCATCAAATATCTACGCCACATAGAAAATGCAGTATTAACTAATCCTACGTATCCTAACTGTAAGGTGAATGGTATGAATCCTTATGATGAGCAGATTATGTCTATGCCCACAATGGTCGGTGCGTGTGAACCGCAACAACAGTCGATGTCAATGACGACCAAGCCAGGTCACTACTTCTTCTTCATCTTCAATCTGAGCAACTACTTTCACTTCTTATATGATACATTGCCGTATTTAGCCCATCATACAAATAATCAGCAAAAACTACTGTTGCCAAAGGACCATAAGTGGCTGCGGTTTCAGACCGAATTCCTAGCAATGCTAGGCTACAAGGAGTTTACGTATGCGGAAGAGAATGTAGTATACGAGCATCTGTATCTACCTTCATCCTTTACACACGGTAAGACACATGAGGGGGTGTGGGCGTCCAATATGCCGCCGTCACCAGATGCACGTCGCATTTGGGATATGTTATTTACATCGAATAATACCACACTACCTCGTAAGTTCTATGTCAGCCGTCGCACCTGGATTCATAATGATACGTCTAACATCGGCACAAACTATACAACACGGCGCAAGTGTATCAATGAGGACCAGGTTGTAGACACCTTAATTAATTATGGATACCAAGAAATATTTTGTGAGAATCTCAGTACGCTTGATAAGATTGGGCTATTTCAAACCGCCACACATATTATTGGATTCATTGGTGGCGGTATGGCAAATATCTTATTCAGCAATTCTAAGACTGCTGTGGGTTGTATAACAACACCTGACTTTCTAACAATTAATAGACGATTTGTTCATACGATGAACCACACGCACTGTCGGTATGCTGATATAACGGCACACGCACCGCACGAAGGTCCCTATCCGCTCTATGTGCGTGTTAAGATTACAGATACCGCGTCTTCCTATTACGGAAAGATAGGTGAGATTGAGGCGTATATCGATGGTGCTTATACAGTGAAGATGTCGAATAATGATGTGGCGGGCTTTGCGGCGGATGGCATCTTTGCGACGGCAACCTTCAACCCATCTCAATTTGAAGCACTTGATGGTGGGCTCAATAGCCCGTTTGTGTGTGATTTAGACGGTTTAAGGGCACTTGCCGAAGATCTAAATAAACCATGAAGGTCATTATACCGATGTCAGGCGTAGGGCGCCGGTTTGTGGAGGCGGGCTATACCGACCCCAAGCCGTTGATTGTTGTCGATGGTCAGCCGATTATTAAGCACGTGATTGATTTATTTCCTGGTGCTGAGGTACATTGTATTTGTAACCAGCAGCATATTGAGACGACAAATATGCGCGCGATCCTTGAGTCATATGGGGCGACTGTACACATTATTGAGGGTCACAGCCTTGGACCGGTATATGCGGTCTCACAAGTTTTTGATATAATTGGCGACGATGAGGAGGTTATTATTAGTTACTGTGATTATGGCACGGTATGGAATTATCAGACGTTTCTAGAGACAGTTCACGCTAGTGGGGCGGATGGTGCAATTGCAGCGTACCGTGGATTCCATCCTCATATGTTAGGAACGGATAACTACGCGTTTTTACGGTGCGATGTAGATGGACACGTGCTGGAAGTGCGTGAGAAGGAACCGTTTACGGAGAATCGTATGAGCGAGTACGCTTCCAATGGTACTTACTATTTCCGTTACGGAAAGTACGTTAAGCAGTATTTTAAGGCACTGATGATGAGCGGTGATGCAGGCAAGAAGAATGGCGAGTTCTATGTGAGCCTTGTCTACAATCATATGATAAAAGACGGTAAGTGTATATTACCATTTGAGATTGAGAAGATGCTACAGTGGGGTACGCCGCACGACTTGGCGATTTATAATATGTGGAGCCAGCACTTTCAAGATGCGGCATGCCATTTTATGCCTAAAAGTTGTGCGACACTTATTTTACCGTTGGCAGGACGTGGAAACCGATTCAAGATGGATGGATTTACCGACCCCAAGCCGCTTCTAGACGTGAATGGTAAACCTATGATAGTGCGTGCGGTAGAATGTATTCCAGAGTGCCGTCGTCAGGTCTTTATTTGTTTAGAAGAGCATCTGGCAGCGTACCCACTTGAGGCAGCGCTTAAGGAGCGATGGGCTGACTCTAAGATTATCAAGATTGCGGATACGACGGAGGGACAGGCGTGTACGTGTGAGATTGGGCTCGACCAAGCAGGCATTACAGATGACGAACCAATTATGATTAGTGCGTGTGACAATGGCGCAGATTACAAATTTATTGATTATTTAAAACTGGAAAATGATCAATCTGTCGATGTGATTGTATGGTCGTTTACAAATAATCCAACGGGTAAGCTGTTTCCGCATATGTATGCGTGGATGGACGTAGATACTGAGAATACGATCCGGCACGTGAGTGTAAAGAAGCCGCTTCCAGGAGCGGTACACGCTATTATTGGTACGATGTTTTTCCGCAAGACATCTATTTATCGTTTGGGGCTCAAGGATATCTACGAGAAGAATATTCGCACAAATGGCGAATATTATGTAGATGATCTACTGAATCCATTAATTGAGCGCGGCTATAAGGTGAAGGTGTTTGCTGTAGATAGATATATATGTTGGGGTACTCCGGCAGATTATAAAACCTATAAATATTGGCTAGAGCATTTTAAAAATGTTTATGGTCGCCCCATTTGTATGTAGATACGGTTAGAACCTATTTTTATTTCCTATATTAATAAGAAATGAAAGTAGCCCTTGTTGTAATAGCAATAGGTGAAAAATATTTAGAACATTATAATCGTATTTTTCGTCCTAGTCACGAAGCGTATGCTATAAGGTGTGGGTATCATTTTAGACTTATTACAGAGTATCTTGATCCGCAGCTTACCCATAAAGATGCTATTACATTTAATAAAATATTAGTATGTAGTCAGCCATGGAGTAATGAATATAATTATATTATTGTTGTTGATGCTGATATTGTTATAAATCCTAAAGCACCTTCATTACACTTAGCCTATAACTATGGTGATAAGATTGGTATAGTTGATGAATTTAGCCAACCTACACCTATAGCACGCCTTGAGATGGAGAGATTCAATGAGACAAATTATAACAGCGCCGGTGATTATTATTATCATATTTTGGGTAAACATATCGAAACAGACAAGTTATTTAATACAGGTGTAATGATATTTCAACCATTAAAACATAGAGATTTTCTTGAATCTATTTATAACAAATATAGTTCATATATTGTAGATCATCGACATGGTTACCATTTTGAACAGGCATCAATAGGGTATGAATTTCATTTGGCAGACACATATCTTATTTTAGATAATAAATGGAATGCAATATGGAGCTTAGAATCATCGTTGAATATTAATAATGCGATTGATTTGGATAATTTAGACATATATGCAAGTACTAATTATTTTATACATTTTGTAGGTGGTATGTTTCATGAGTTTGTACCAGAAATAAATTTTAACGTTGTAGAAAATAAATTAATAATTTAATAACTATAACTTCCACTATAATTACCATCACTTCCGTGATGAACAATTGTAGGTTCGCACCAATACACAATTAGATTATTATCGGATATCTGTTTATTTAATTCGTGATCAATAACTTTCGTAAACGGTATAGCTTTTTCTAACAATAATTCACACGTTTTTTTATTGATAATATAAGCACAGCAGGTGCGTGACCAAATTGCTGGATACCATATTTTATCCGGTACTATATTGGGTGAGTGCATTGCACATCCATCCACTAGAAATGCTAGATTGTAATCGGATGGAAGTGTTTCCATATATGACTTTAGTTTATTACTAAAATCGTCACATAATCTAGCGTCATCTTCTAATATTAAACATTGTTCATACCCTTCTTGAATCATTTTTCTATATATTTCTAAGTGAGAAATTGTAATACATATTTGTACTTTATTTATTTCTTTTAGTTTATAATATTGTTCTATTGTCTCAGGTGTTATTACATCACGGTTATACTCTTCGTAAAAGGTATAATTCGTTATATTCAATTCTTTAAATTTATTGAGAAGATACTCTTTTCTTTGTGTTAATGGCGTATAATGTAAAATATAAATATGATCGGGCATCATTTATTATAATATATATAATATATATATTATATTTAAGTAGATAACAATTTTAACAGCTCGTTTATGTGCGATTTTTGTGCGCTATTTTTCGACACATAGAATCTGCGCGCAAAAAAGTTACACAAAAATGCGTGCAAATTCTGCAAAAACAAAAAAAACACACAAAAACATCACAATTATGCCGCTTTTTCACGTGCAAAATCACGTCGATTCATTAATCTATAGATTAATGAATCGACGTGATTTTCGCACGCAGAAAAACCGCGAAGTTTTCGCAAATATTTTCTTAATTTTTTAAACAAAAGAATCTGCGCGCAAAATTTACGTAGTTTTTTGTGCGCAGATTCTTTGTGTCAAAAATAGCGCAGAAAAAATGCGCGAAAAACGAGTTATAGGGCATTTAAATATACAGTATTAAGTTAATACTATATAATGAAAATTCTTTCGTTGATTCTATATTCCGATGATATACCGCAGTATAAACAACTTATGACACTAAGTCAACGGTATAATGAAAAAATATGCCAACAATACAACTATAAATATTTCTATCTTCAAATGAAAGAAGATCTTTCAACGGATATTCTTGAGGATGGTCATTTTCTATATGTCAAAGGCAAAGAATGCTTGATTCCTGGAATGTATGATAAATTGGTCAGTGCTATCCAATATTTAAACACGCGGTATGAATATGATCACCTTCTTCGAACAAATATTTCAAGCTTTTGGAATATGTATAATTTTTTTGAGCTTGCACAAAAAATTCCACCATCTGGTGCTGCGGGAATCGTTGTATTCAATCAATTTATATCAGGAACTGGTGTAATTATGAGCAAAGATGTAGCAAATACTCTAGCAACATATCCAAACCAAAATTCGCTCGATGATGTTCTTATTACAGAACATCTTGTAAAGTTTACGCAAATTACTCGAGTAGATGATAGCCAAATGCCTTATTTATGCGATGGTTATACTGAGAATATCCCTAATCATAGTAATGTTCTATACTATCGTATTAAAAATGCGAACCGCGACGATGATGTAAAATTATTCAAGAGACTATTAAAGATTGTATATGATATACAGGTTGATTAAGTGCTTTTCTTTTTTGGCACAGATTTTCTGCCCGTAACCTTTACTGTAGATGTTGTCTCCTCGGCTGGTACCTCATCCACCGTAGGCATAGATACTTCTTCATCGGTTACAATAGACGCAAGGGAATTCTTAAATGTTGACTGTACATTGACAATGGTTAACATAAGTTCATCTAACGATCCCTTAATATTTCGCTCTGCCGCTTTTGCCTTATTTACCAACTCATTGATAATCGTTTCGTTATAAACGAAATGCTGACGAACGCTACGAAGCTTGTCACTCAGCTTCTCATTCATAATATCTGGACTATCGGCGGTCTTTTTTGTAAGCTCAATAAGCGTGCGCAGCACCGGTTGAAGAGACTGTAGATACAGAATACGGTTCTCCTTGTTATTAAAGTGCCCTAGATAAATAACTGGACGTCCATCGTGAATAGCAATATCAATATCACCAGGTCGCTGGTGCTTCGGAATATGCGCCCGCGCACTAATAAATATCATAGCATCACACTCACTGTGATTTGTAAAATCACGGTGCGCCTTACGCATATCTTCCGCATCGATCTCCTTCTTATCCTTGTCCTCTACCATTACCTTATATTCACCCCATTCAAAAACATGATCACCAGACTCATACTTCTTTTCTAGTATATCAAACTTATCGGCAGTTCCAAACGCGTGTAGAACACAGTGTCTAATCTTCTGTTCATAAACACCACCCTTTTGCGACGAACTTGTGCTAATTCCGTGTAAAACCTCAATCGTACGATTCTTCTCCTCAATCAGTCTATCAGCTCGTTCACGCTCAGCATTTACCAACTCCTCGGTGCGCTGTTTCTCTGCCATCACTGCCGTCATCAATTGACTCTGAAACTCTGCAGCCTTCGTATCAGCCTTCTGTTTCTCTTCTACCGCTTTACAAATACGCTCCTCAGCATCGGCGTACGCTTGCTGTCTAGCGTGCGCCGTTGCTTCTGCTACACGATTTTCAGCCTCTACACGTAGAGTCTTGGCAAGATTTGCGTCGGCTTGGAGTTTCTCAATCTCTTTCTGAAGCCGCAGTTTTTCCGCATCAGCGTCCTTTTGTACACGTGCTAGAGCGGCATCGTGTTTTGCAGTAAGTTTTGCGGTCAGTGAGGCGTTTGTAGCAGTACTTACTGTTTCATTTGCACACTCGACCGCTGCCACACCTGCCAGTAGGACATTGACACACGTCTCTGCGCTTGCATTGATAAGGAGTGGTGGGGTGACAAAGTCTGCTGTAACCTGTAAATTGATAGTGGTGGTTGCCATTCTTTATGGGGCTGTTATATTAATATGAGTGATTTGGGCTTAAATAGAATCAATTTCTATAGGTCTTTAATTGATAAATGACTATAAAAGGTATTCAGAAACTCCTCATATGCCCAGCGGATTGCCATATTGGTTCGGCTTGCTGAATGAAACTGAACTTCAAGAATGGACACTTTCTTACCATCAGGTTTTATAATCTTCAATGTTGATGAATTATTCCACATTTCAGGAGACCGTGTCCATTCATATTTCATCTCATTCCAAGGTATCGGCAGAATTAACTCAATAAATCGAATTGTATTCTTTGACTTATTATAATAAAGATTTGGGCAATTAAACGTGTAATCCATAAGTACCGGTAGAATAGTTACAATATTTTCCTGAATATATTTCTTAAGATCTGCTATATTTGTATATGGTATACCAATGACTTCACAAAACTTAGCTGGCTTGGGTTGCCCAATAACCTGTGGAGCAACTTTACCATCCTTCTTAGTAGTCTTTGCACTTAGGTGTCGTGTTGTATCAGCAATACCAGTAAAATCGTAACGAGCACCGGCAGCAGCAGTATGAGTACAAGGTGGAAAGTATTCCTTAAGCTTTTCAAGGCGTGGAACAAGTGAACGCGGAACATCCATACCATACTTATAGGGTCCATCATAGGGAGTATCATATGTCAAACAAATAGCCATTTCAAATTGCTTACCTAAATCCTCCGTTTGTAGTGTCATTGTTGTCTTTTTGGGCGAATGTTTCACCGGTTTATTTGCATCAATTTTCGCATTTTTACGTGTTTTTCTATTTACTTCATTCGACTTACCGGTAAGTAGTTTTAATACATTTGATTTTGTTTTACATGTAGAATAACCTTTAATACCTATTTTTTTACACTCATTTGTCAATTCCTTACGAGTCATTTTTGAATAATCCATCCTATTTCTCGGGCTGTTTAAAAATTGACCGCACTTATTTATAATATTAATTAAAGTAAATGGCAACTGTAAAACGTCTAAACTATATCGGCTCTAAGTTTCGGCTGCTAGAATGGCTTCAGGATACGATTCTATCGAAAACACAGTGGAGTGGCTTTGCTGGTAAACGTGTTGCTGATCTATTCGGTGGCACCGGTATTGTCTCGCACCATTTTCGTACTTGTGAGGCAATTGTTATTGGTAACGATGCCGAACTCTATAGTTCGGTCATTGTTCACGCATTTACGCGGTCAGTTTACACATCGGAATGCGAGTCATTTATTCGGCGAATGAATAATGATCTGACAAATGGGACGTATTTGGGTGATGATACAGATACTATGGGCGTGATTACACGCAAATATAGTCCGCACGATGGAAATCCGCGTATGTTCTTTACTGTTGATAATGCCCGTCGTATTGATTATATCCGGCGACGGATTGAGACAGAATTTGGGATGAATCCTGAGCGAAAGGACGATTATATGTTTCTTCTTGCGTCATTGCTTGTAAGTGCGGATGCCGTCAGCAATGTACCTGCAGTCTATGGCTGCTTTCTTAAGCAGTTCAAAGAAAAAGCAGTAAAGGCATTGGTATTTGAGCCGATTCATACACTGCGTATACCCGCAGCAACGGGGTCTCTATGCTATCATAGCGACGTGCTGGCGGATTCGCTTTTAGACGCCGTAGAGGCAGATATGGTGTACCTTGATCCGCCATATAACGAACGACAATATTCTAAAAACTACTTCCCACTCAATATTCTTGCACTTCCACCGGTTGTACAAACAACAACGGCACTACGTGATGGCGTCACAGGCATTCCAGAAGTCTGCTTTATGTCACCGTTCTGTAAGAAAAAGGAGGTTGTTGCAGCATTTGAGAAACTATTTAGCCGATTGAAGGCGCAGTGGATCTTTCTATCATACAGCAGTGAGAGTTTGATTTCTAAGGAAGCGATGTTGGCGCTTATGGGAAAGTATGGCACAGTCTCGGTTGTAGAGACTGACTACAAACGCTTCAAGTCGTACGAATACAATGCGGATAGTGGAGTGAAAGAATACCTATTCTGTCTAAAAAAATGAGAAGCTTGGCGTGTATATCTTTTTTTATTAGGGGGTGGACTTATATATGTCCAAGAGTATAAAATATTCTAGGACACTTGTAGATTGGGTGATGCCGCCGAAAAGGACGCGGAAAGTAAAAAGCCCTTTAGCGGACGGTTGCCCTATTGGTGATGCAGGTGCTGGTTGTTCTGTATCCGGCAAGAACTATGAAATCAAGATTGCGAAGACCTGTAAAACGGTACGATCGCCTTATATGGAAATTCCGTTCAATACACAACCACTGGAGACCTTGGGCGGCTGTGGTGCGGATATTGATATCAAACTCAATTGGCGCGCAGAAAGTGATATTGGCGTGGAGGCAAAGCGTCCTACACCCGATTGGATGCAGATGAAGCTCGATAAGAATAAGGAGGGTGTTTGGGTTGGTGTGGGGGCTGGTAAGATTCCACCGGTATCCAAGACCGTCTTTGAAACAATTATTGGTGCGGCAAACCTCTTTGGAGGCAAAACACCTACATTTCTAGAACATCCTGTAACCCACTCGGAATGGACCGCTATTAAGAAAGAGACACCCGAGTTCAAAGATACGTATATTTCCTGCGGTGATAATACTATTTCGCAGCTTTATAAGGCGAAGGGATGTCAGTATATTCAGGTCGACGGCAAGGGACTCTATCATACCGGTGAAGATACCTGCGAGTTTGGCGTCCCCTATTTCGAATGCCCACAACGGATTCGTATTCGTCTGAAGGTTCATACCCGCAGCAATAAAAAAGGTCATATGTGCCTGTCGGTGATGGCGGCAGCACAGCCCGTAAAACTCAAGGACCTTGTGGCATCTAAGTTTAGTTTGGATGCCTCTGCGAAATTACCACCGAGTCTAGTTGCAGCGGGTGACGCGGCGCCTAAGACTGCCTCTCCCAAGGCACCCTCACCCCCTAAGAAAAAGAAAAAGACTGGCGACTCACCGTCTTCTGTGGTTTCTAACAATAATTTAGGTGGACTGGCGGCGGGGCTTGATGATATGAAGATTTAAGCGGCGACCTTCTGGCTTTTGTTTTTCAGCGTTACGCGTGCTGCGGTGTGGAGCTCATGCTCAGTTGCGGCATTCTTGACTCCCTGTGCGATCAGCCAGACGACAGCATTAACAGTGAGAGTTAGACCGACAAAGATGGAAAGAACCATCGTCGTCAAAATGATAAGCATCACGGCGTTGCGCCACAGTTCAAACACAGCCTGAATCCAGTAACTGGCATCAGGCTGAGCATAGCAAGAGTGTAGGAAGTAGTGATAGACGTTCTGCCAACCGTACTCGCCGCAGACAATAAGACGGTTGATATTCGAAGGAAGAAGGTCGAGTGCCGTAGGGCGGAAGTAGGGATCCATTTGCGTTGCGTTCTTTAAGTGTAAGGGAAGTGCGTTGGGCTTAAAGCCCACCCGTTGGGTTCAATTTTTTTACTGCTGCTGAACCGCCTCTCTGAGTATTTGCGGAACAGTTGGGGGTGCATCATATATTAAGCGGGCGTTTCTCATATACTTATTTACAAGTTCTGCGTTATTATGTATATCCTGTTGCTGAGACCAAGCGAGTGTTTCATAGAAGATTGGAATTAAGGCATTTATTTCTGTATCGATCGGCGCACGCTCTTCCCATTGAACAACCCAGCGTTCTAGCCGTCTAACTAAACGTTCGAATTCACCTGCGGGCGGATTTACGAAAACAAGGGTTTCTGTACTGACTATAAGTAAATAAATGCGACGTAGAAGTTGAATAACACCTTGTATCATATGCCGAGTACAATTTCGATTTTGCTCTATGGCTAGAAGTATGCGACGAAGCGCATAAATAATATTACGGGGGACTTGGACTTGGACGGAATCAACCATTGTATCCTATGGTTCATTTCGGTTATTTGTGTTCAATTTTTCAACGGCGGCTGCGGCGGCGGCGGGACTTACGTTGGCGGCGTCTGGTTCGGCGTCTGCCGCCAATCTGTGCCTTCTGTTCCATTAGCGCCGCAAGTTCGTCAAACTCACCCTGTGAAGCAACACCTTGCTCTGCTAAAGTATTTGCTAAATCATCAATACTATCATCCTCGTGCATTGCACCATAACTGCCCTGCGACCCTGCCGGCGCAGGAGGAAGTTGAGGAGCCATTGGTGCCGCACGTGGTGGAGGAGGCGGAGCTCCTGCTGCCGCACGAAATAGTAGTTCTAATGCGTCTTTTCCGCCTGGATAACCATTTATTCTATCACGTTCATCACGTCCAATGTAACGAAAATAACGATATATTGGTGCCCTGCGTGGAGCTATACTAGGCAAAATCTCCTGAAATTCGTTGGCAGCATTCAAAAATACCGATAACTCCGCATTTGCTCGTGGTTTACGAGTATCAACAGTATACACTTTTTGTTTGGGAGCACGTTTCGGCTTTCCATTTACATTCATACCCTCCATCTGCTCACTCTAATGGTGGCAGTGGATAATTTTGCCGAGACGGCAGAGCACTAAATGCGGTTCTAGGTTCATACTCAGGCGGAGGTGGTGGTGGTGGTTGTAGTGAAGGGGAATCCCTATTCAAATCAAACTCACTTGCTGGTGGGGGAGGCAACGTATGCCGCCGTGACATAAACGGGTGAGTGAGTTGCCGCGTTGACAGGGATTGTTGGAAACCGTGAGGAATCTGAGGGGATGATGGTACTGAAGTTGACATCTTAACCTTATCAAATGCTGGCTTAGTATTGTTAATAGGTACAAAGTTAATGCGTGCCTTGAGTTCAGCGGCAGGCATGCTTGCCTGTTTCTGTAGCGTCTGTACGTGGCTATTTTCCTGGAAGCTAATGGGGCGACTTGCCTGTTCGGGATCATAATAGCCTTCATTATTTACAGGTTGTATGGCAGTAGGTAGAGAGAATCGTGTCGCTGGTATAACATTCTTTAACGTATTCATTACAGTTGGAGCATTGGGGTCAAATGAAATACGACGGCGTTTCTGTCGGGTTAAATAAATGGCTGTTCCTGCTATAATAACACCGAGTGCTGTAGCTCCTACAGCAATACCTATTGGTAAGGCGACAGATGGTGCTGAGCTTGGCGTTGTTGTAGGGGACGGAGCAAGAGACGCTATCAAGCTTGTATAGGCAGACGAAAGGGGGAAACCACTTTGGAACTGCTGGGCACCAACAACATTGCCACTGACTACATAGGCTCCGTTCACCCACGTTACACTATTTATTACCGCATTGCTATATCCTGCCTGAGCTGCGTAACTGCTTACATAGCCGCGAATCAAGGTATCAGCATTTGACTGTTGACTACTAGGAATATTTAGAGTAAACGCCGTTGACATTGAGACGGAGGCGGTCGGTGAAGGGGTTACAGCTGGTGTAGGTGACTGGGATGCTGCGTTGCTCGGCGTATGCGTTTCCGTAATAGTTTGCGTTTCAGTACGAGTTTCTGTTAGAGTTTGCGATGGAGTTCCAGCAGTTCGTGAATTTGTGGCGGATGCTGTAGAGCCGGGCGAAAGGGTTCTTGTTATAGTATCAGTAGCTGTACGGGACCGTGTTGCCGTATCCGTGGAACTCATAGTCACTGCAGCACGGCTTCGTGTTGCCGTATCTGTAGGGCTTGTGGTTGCTGCAGCACGGCTGCGTGTTGCCGTATCCGTGGCAGAAGATGTGGCGCCTGGACGTGTGCGTGTTGCCGTATCTGTTGGGGATGGCGTTGCACCTGGACGAGTCCTTGTTGCAGTAGCGGTAGCAGTGGCGCCTCGGCTTCGACTCAATGTGGCTGAAGGGGTGCCTATACCACGGCTTCGTGTAGCAGTATCCGTAGCGGACGGAGTAGCACCTCGGCTAAAGGTCGCAGTAGCGGTAGCACCTCGGCTGCGTGATGCTGTGGTAGTAGGGGAAATAACGCCACGAGATCGTGTTGTGGTATCCGTAGCGGATGGAGTAGCACCTGGACGTGTGCGTGTTGCCGTATCCGTGGCTGAAGATGTTCCAACTGGTCGGCTTCGCGAAATGGTCGCCGTAGAAGAAGCGACCGCTCTGCTTCGCGTGGCAGTATCAGTAGCAGATGGGGTAGCACCTGGACGTGTGCGTGATGCCGTGGTGGTAGGGGAAATAACGGCATGCGATCGCGAAATAGTAGCAGATAGAGTGCCAACAGCACGCGAGCCAGTAGCACTTGGGGAAATAACTGCGCGAGTTCGCGTGGCGGTGGAAGAAACAACGCCACGAGAGCGCGAAATAGTCGCAGTGTCAGTGGCGGTGGGAGAAATAGGATGCGAGCGAGTTGCGGTGCCACTTAGGGAAATACCCGCAATAGAGCTCGGTGAAATAACAGAAATATGACTAGGAGATGCTGAAACAGTACCAGCTGCTCCTTGACCGGCAACGGTCAAAATACTCGCAAAAGCACATAACAATTTGTATAAGTTAAGCATAACACATATACCTACTTGTAATCTAGTTTTTTCCTTTAGCCCCTAACTACTCCTCAAATTTTGCGTATGATATAAAAATATTTGCCGGGTCGTTATAATGGTAATATAAGTATCTCTGATGACCCTTTTTTCCCATTGTCCATCCCATATGACCACGTCACCTTCTCAATTCGGCAATCCTTGTACAAGTCACGAATATAAGGACAATCGTTGTAACTAATCATCCAGTCACGGCGCTGCTTAATCGCTGCGGCAAAGCCTGCGTGGTCGAACCCTTCGTGCATGTCACCGTCTTTACCATAAATATACGAACTGATGTAATACGGCGGATCAGCATAAATGACTGTATCGGCGCTTTCAGGGTTTGCGGCAAGAAACATCTTACAGTCCAGATTGGAGAATGTGACGTTTTCTAGATTTGTAGCAAGAAGAGTCTCAAGGGAAGACTCATTGAGCCGTCCTGTAGACGCCTCTTTCGAGAATCCACCGCAGAATGTTGCACCACTGAACGAGCAACGATTAATAATATAATACGCAGCAGCTATTTCCAAGGGGTCAGTCATTGTCTGAATACTTGTACGGAGTTCCTGAAAGTACTCTTTAGTCACAGGCATTACGCTTTCTACAGCATCCTTAATATCCTCAGATGACTCCTTTAATGTTTGCCAAAAGGTGTACAACGGTTTGAAAAGGTCGTTGCCTCGAATGTGATAGCCCTTTGTAGTAAGATAGAGTTCAAAACTACCACCCCCAAAGAAGGGCGACAGCA